>Ga0233437_1000054_pt1 | contig 277255 bp, 297 predicted proteins | sample SI_122_August201_FD_182714 | JGI IMG/M metagenome (GOLD analysis project Ga0233437, IMG submission 182714) | Seawater microbial communities from Saanich Inlet, British Columbia, Canada - SI_122_August2016_200_MG | ecosystem: Environmental > Aquatic > Marine > Inlet | place: Canada: British...
TGCAGCACCCCGGGAGAACCCCGACGGCTCGCTCCTGACGAAAAGTTGATGATACGTCCACACCGACCTCCGTCTATCATAGCCAAAGCTGCCGCTTGAGTCATAAGGAATGTTCCCCTACAGTTGACTGCGTAAACTCTATCCCAAACCTCTATCCGCTCTTCTAAAAGTGCTGTGTGAGGAGCTACAGCCGCGTTATTCACGCACACGTCAAGATATCCATATCGGGTAATGGCTTCATTTACAATAGTCCTAGTCCCTTCAATGGTACTTATGTCTGCAACGATTGCAACTACGCGTTCAGGAAACGACTTGCATGTTTCAATTAACCCATCCTCATCACGATCTGCGGCAACGACGTACGCGCCAGAATCATAGAAAGCTTTCACGAGTGCGCGACCTATGCCTCGTGCGGCACCAGTTACTATTATAGATCTATCTTTGAAGTCAAAACTTACCTTTCCTAAGGCTCCCCGATTCATACTAAAACTATTCTTTAGAGTGAAGTTAAATCTGACGCATCCCGAACACGATGTTGTATTTGTACCGCGCGCGCGTGGGAGTCAAGAACGGTTGATTTTCTGGGGGACAAGGTCCCTGTCTATCGATCTTCTTGGCATTGGAGTTTCTAACCGGTTGAGTGTATTTGCCTCGTGCTCACGCACGCAATCTGTAATGAGAGTGAAGTCAATAAATATGGAAATTCAATATACCCTTTACAAGTAAATAGGTGTTCGGTCCCCACCCCGAACCTTATCATTATAATATTGAAACCAAATAGAATAAAATTTTAGGTGCACACCATCAGCTGCGCCACAACCCAAATCGGAAGTAAAAAGATTCAAACCCCGTCACCAAATTGAGAGACGTGTCCACCGTGTCCGACATGTCCGGGGTCTACTATCCTATATACAATAACTAACTTTTTCAATTGAGTTTGTGGACCCTGGACACCGTGGACAACTTGGACAGTACCCCAAGACTTGTATAAAGTCCTGAAACAGTAATCTCCAACTCACATTTCCTACATCAAGATCAAAGGAATGATTTCTCCTTAGAACACACTGACCTCATACTCATGATACAAGTTTCCTAATAATTCAACGATTCTGTCATTTAGACAAAAAGGAGATCATTGAGCCTACAAATCAATCCTCAGATAATATTATCCTCCTGAATAATTCACTAAAAACCTGGTTTCTTGTTTCCAGGAAACCCTCCTTAAGTTAAATGAACCCCCCTACCGAACACCGAACACTCAGAACGATATTTGCGCCCTAGAACTGGATCTAATATTATTCTCTCAATAATCAATTGAGTTAAAATATCCTCAGCTGAGCCGCAATCTAGACCCGTTAGATCAATAAGAGCTTCGGAAACCGCTTGTATCCTCAACAATTAACTAGAACCTGTTGTGGTTAAGTACTATGACTCTACGCGCACACGACGAACTCCGCAACCTGACCTTTGATATCGGCTTCCAGAAACACCCAAAAGGATCGGTGCTCGTCGGTTTTGGCGATACCCGAGTGTTATGCAGTGCATCAGTTCAACCCGGAGCACCACGTTGGAAAGTCGCACAGGACCTTCCCGGCGGATGGGTAACCAGCGAATACAACATGCTTCCCGGCTCAACAAACAGCCGTAAATCCCGCCCCTCGGGCGGCAGAGTTGACTCACGTGGCATTGAAATCCAGCGTCTGATTGGCCGTAGCCTGCGCGCCGTTGTCGATATGGACGCCATAGGCCCCAACTCTATCTATGTGGACTGCGATGTCATCGACGCCGACGGTGGAACCCGTTGCGCCAGCATAACAGGCGGTGCCGTAGCCCTCTACCAGGCACTGCGTACCCTAAAAGAACAAGGAGAGATTGAGACCATCCCCATGGCTGAGATGGTCGCCGCTGTCAGTGTCGGCCTCAAGGACGGCGAGGTGTTCCTGGACCTGGACTATTCCCTCGATTCAACCTGTGACGTGGACATGAATATCGTTATGACTGAAAGCGGCAAACTCGTGGAAGTGCAAGGAACCGCCGAAGAGCAGGCATTTACCCGCAAACAGATGAACCAGATGCTTGACCTTGCTGAGAAAGGCATCAAAGAGATTATCGCGGCCCAGAAAAAGGCATTGGGCATCTAACGCCCACATTCCTAATCTCATCATACCTTTGATACTGGTCTAGGTACCCGTTTTCGAAATGACAACCTTTGTCGTCTGGAGTTGAATCCCCTTAGCTACGCCTTTCTCAATGGTTTGGGTCAACCACTTGTATTAAGCGATTTTTTCCGCATTAACTACACACCATATCGCGAAAAAAATACTTACAGAAATGAGATGGTGGGAGTTGCTATTTTGGCAGGGTGAACGTGAAAGTGGAGCCAGTACCGGGGCCCTCTGATTCAGCTTTGATAATCCCGCCGTGTATATCGATAATCCCCTTACTGATGCTGAGTCCAAGGCCGCTTCCGTGGCTCGCTGTCCTGACCCTTATGTCCGGGAACGGTGTGAACAGTTTTTTCATGTCCCCCTCTGTCAGTCCAAGTCCTGTGTCCCTTACCTTGAATGAAATGGAATCTCTATCCTCTTCTACAATCAGGGTTATGGTCTCGCCGTACTCGGAGTACTTGGAGGCGTTGTGTACAAGGTTGATGAGTACCTGCAGTATGCGAAGCTCGTCGCAGTTGATTGTGTTTTCCTTTGAATTGTTGCTGACGTCTAGGGTCTGTTCCTTTCCATCTATGATTGGCGTCATCTCTGACTCCAGTTGGTTTAGGAGTGCGTCTATGAGCACCTCTTTTCTGTTTATGGTTAATCTTCCTGACTCGATCCTCTGCATGTCCAACAGATCCCTGCTGAGAAGTTCTAGTCTGTCTACGTTTCTTACGACTGCCTCGAAGTGATTGTTAATCTGGTCAAGCTCGTTCCTTTCAATTAAGCCCAGTATTATCTCCGAGTATCCACGTACCGAAGTGATAGGTGTCCTGATCTCATGGGCCGCTGTGTTCATGAAGTTGGTTTTAAGGCGGTTTACCTCGATGAGTTGCTCTGTCCTGAGCCTTTCCTCTAAGAGTTCCTTGTCAAGCAGCCTTCTACTGTCCTGCTCCCTTTTCAATTCAGAAAGATCTGATGCGATTAGTCCTATACCATTGCCAACCTTGAAAGCGTTTATTCTCAGGTGTTCTATCCCAGAATCATGATACAGAGCATCGAATACTTGGGGTTCCCCTGTATCCATTATCTTTAGGTAGCTTTTGTATCTCACCGAGTTGGTTAGACTCGGCATAACCTCAAGCATTTTCTTTCCAATAATGTCCTTGCGGGTAGACCCTAGTCTCTGGGCACCTATTTCGTTGATTTCAATGAATGTAAGATCCGAATCAAGTAAGACGAATGACTCTGAGGCTGATTTCATGAATGCGTTGAACGTTTCAGAGATCTGTTTCTGTTCTGCCTGAGCTTTTATTCTACGCAAAGCTGACGCGACTTGCTGGGCAAGGGCCTCTACAAGTCTTTGATCTTCTCTGGAGAACATATTCTCCTGCTCGCTTTCCAAGTTAAGGACTGCAACAGCTTCGTTATCAACAATAACGGGAACCGCAAGCTCAGACCGTGTACTCATATTACCAGCACCATCGACGAAATTAGAGGAATCCAAAATGACTCCCATGTTTTGAGTTTCCTTTGTGTTAACCGCGTCAACTGTAATACCTGGGCCATCCAAAGCCATTACTAAGGGGCTATCCGTGTTTACTCCCCAGCGATATTTGTGAATAAGTTTGTCTCCTATAACCAACCCAATACTAAGACGGGCATATCCAATTGTCTGGTTCACCGTATCTCTGGTGATAAACGCAACATCCTCTATGGTATCCGCCATGCTCATAGCGGCAGCGTGCCCAAGTAGGGCCTCAAACTTTGTCTCTAGGCTCTTGACAGTCGTAATATCCCGGTTTGTGCTGAGAACCGATGGTTTTCCTTCCCATTCAACTCTGGTCGCGTTTGTTTCAACGACTCTTATGCCCCCGTCTTTTCGAAGTATCTTAACTTCATATCGGCTTGGAACATCCTTGCCAGCTAGACGCTCATTCTGTCTTGTTTCCACCGTTTTTATGCTGTCCGGGTGAAGGTATTCTAGGTTAGATGCGTTTACTATATTTTCAATAGTATCCCCTAGAATCTCGGCCATCCTAAAATTAACGTAAAGTGTCTCTCCATCCCGGGACACAACGATACCATCTGGGCTGTTGTCAAGTAGCGACCTGAAATTTTCGGTGCTTACACGTTCCTTGGATGGGGTCACGGGTGTATCTCCTGTTCAATCCTTTTTTAAACTTCACGTTTTTTTGAACTATCTGTGCATCTCCAGTACCCTATCAATTTCCTCTTTGGTGTTGAAGAAATGAGGTGATATCCTGATTCCACCAACTCCTCCTGTGTACCTGTGTGCAACATTGATGTTTTCCTTCTTCAGAGCCTCATAGGATCTAACGTTGTCAGCGTATTCGCCCATGGTGTATGTGACGATTCCAGCCCTCTCCGATTCCTTGACTGGTGTATTCACAGAGATTCCCACGCCAGATAGTCCATCGATCAAATATCGGCTTAATTCCAGGACCTTTTTCTCTATTTTTTTGATTCCGAGCTCATTGAAGTACCTGAGACTAGCATCAAACCCGCTTTGAGCATCCTCTCCAACACATCCCGGGTCGAATCTCTCCGCTGTCTTGACGAGTGGTCCGTTCCATGACTCGATGTTGTCATGTTTGGGCTTGTTCCATGGGGCGTATGACCACTGGAAATTCTTGTAGACCCTCCAGTAGAACCTGTAATCTGGCTCGTATTTTTCCACAAGCTCAGGTTTCACGTACAGGACCGCTGCTCGACCTGCGCTGCACAACCATTTTTCACCCCCAAAGACTAGGAAATCCACATCATCATCCTTTGCGTCAACATCCACAGCCCCTACAGCCTGGAAAGCGTCGTCTAGGACAAGTGCCCCATGGTCATGGGCTATCTGAGTAATTGCCTTCACGTCATGTCGCTGGCCACTGGTCCATTCAACCCTGTTGAGGCAGACGATCTTCGTCTGGTCATCGATTGCCTTCTCGAAATCCGATACCTCGATGGAACCGTCTGTGTTCTGAATGCGCTTTATCTCTGCTCCTTTCCCTGCCCAAGGGTACACTGATGACGGGTAGGAGAGGTCAGTTAGAACTATGTTCTCTCCCTTTCCGGGGTCTACCAGACCTGCAACGATATTCACTCCCTGTGAAGCTCGGTGAACAAGAGCTATGTCATCCATCTCGCAGTGGATCAACTCAGCCGCTGGGATTCTGGGGTCAGGCATATCCACGTACTGGGCTTCTTCCCTTTCCTTCCACCAATTAATAACCGCGTCCTGGACCGGTTTAAGAAGTGGACCAGTCGCTGCGGAGTTGAGGTATACCTGTTTATCAAGAATCGGGAAATCCTTTCGTGTGTGGGAGAAGTCCATACAATACCGTTTGTACCAAATTATAAAGCGGTTAGCACCAAGTAAACCCGGAATCGCGTTGATGAAACTCTCCCTGATGAAAAACTTCTACGACACCGTGGATGGTGAGGGCAGGAGCCCAGTACTTGACGCCATCACGTCCAGATGGTTTGAGTCAGCGGATGCTAGAATCATCAGGGCGAGCGCCAATTTCGTTGCACGAGTAACCAACGAGGGGACAACGTATTACCTACGATTCAACCACGAGACAGAGCGAACCGTTCATCATATTGAAAATGAACTCACATACATTCAGCGGCTCATTGATAAGGGAATTAACGCGAACAAACCAGTCACATCAATCACAGGAAACCTCGTTGAGAGTGTTGACACCGAACTAGGAGTGTTCAATGCCGTTATATTCACGGAGATGAAGGGAGATCACATCGAGTCTGATGATCTAGACTTGACCGGCTTCTCAAAGTGGGGTGCTTCCCTTGCCGAAATTCATAATGCAAGCCACGGATTTGAACTGAAAGGTGCTCCAGGCTGGAGCGATCAACTCAATCTTTTATCTAAACTGGTTCCAGAAAATGAGGTGCTCATGAGTGAAATCATCTCCATTAGGGCTCAGTTAACCGAGGTATCTCGGGTAAACTATGGGTTAATCGTCTTTGACTTTGAGATGGACAACATAAAATGGGATCGTGGTGTGCCTGGATTCATGGATTTTGACGATTACTGTGTCCACTGGTATGCTGCCGATATCGCATATGCTCTAAGGGATTTGTATGATGACAGAACAATCGTGTTCGACCCCGAGGATGAACGATTCCGGGCTTTCTTGAGTGGATACAGGGATGCCAGAGATATTCCCAACGAGGAACTTTACCTTATCCCTGTGTTCATCCGCCTCCATAACCTGTTTTTCTATGCTAGGATTCACAGGGCAAACGCTGGGTACTCGGAAGAAGACCCTGACTGGGTGAAGAACCTCAGTAAGAAGCTTGGTGAGAAGAACGAGGCGTATCTCAAGGATATTGTTGAGAACCCCGTTACCTAGACTCCCATTCCCTGCGCAGGACTGAGAGCATAATCAGGTCAACATAGTCGCTTTTCTCGAATTCATAGTCCCGTAGAGTGCCCTCCTTCTGGAACCCGCATTTCTCCAGTAGAAGGTATGATGGCGGGTTTCTTGGGTCAACCAATGCTTGGACCCTGTTCACGTCAGTCTCCTTGTAGATGTACTCCAGCACAGCTTCGAGTGCCTCTGACATATACCCCTTTTTCCAGTGGGCGCTCGCCAGCTTGTAGCCCACCTCTGTCTTCCTGTGCTTCTTCTCGTAATCGTAGAAGCCGATGTCCCCGATGAGTTTCTCGTCTTCCTTCAGGGAGATTATCCAGCGTAGACCCGTGCCTTCCTTCCAGATCTTGATGAACCAGTCCAGCTCGTCTTTGGACTGTTTCTCTTCCTTGTACAGTTCCTTCCCGTAGTAGAGCATCACTTCCTCGTCTTGGCACAGCTCAAGCATTGGGATTATGTCGTCGTCCGTTGGCTTCCTTAGTATCAGCCGCTCTGTCTCAATAACTGGGAAAGGCTTCATGGTGTTCATCTAAGTGACCTTTTTTCTTTTTACTTTTCTGGTTAAATCTTAATACTGTGCCCGCTTTCATGCTCATGGTGAAAACATGAGAACAGGTAGAACCGCTATGTTCGTGTTCCTTGTTATCGCGTTACTCGGTGGAGCCTACTACCTTAACCCGTTCTCAACCGAAACCACCACTTTTCGAATTGTAGCCACATATCCCCATGGCACGGATGATTTCACGCAGGGGCTTGTCTACATTGATGGCAAATTAATCGAAGGTACCGGCCTCTATGGGAACTCTGTTCTTAGGCGCATTGATTTGGAGACAGGTGAGGTTCTGCAAACCCATGAACTGCCCCCTGACGTCTTCGGTGAAGGAGTCACAGTTCTCGGTGACAAGGTATACCAGCTCACATGGAGGGAATGGACTTGCTATGTCTATGATCTTGAGAGCCTAGAGCTCCAGGATACCATCAACTACCCTACTGAGGGGTGGGGGCTTACCCACAACGGTAACTATTTGATCATGAGTGATGGGACATCGAAACTCCGGCTTATAGACCCAGAAACATTCTATACGGTTCAAACAATCAATGTGAGAAACAACGGCGAGCCTGTGGATAACCTGAACGAGCTCGAATATGTTGATGGAATAATATACGCCAACATTTGGATGACAGACCAAATTGCTTTGATTGACGCCATATCCGGTAATGTGGTCGAGATGATTGATTTTAGCTCGCTAAAAGACGAGTTAGACACTGATCAAATAGATGTCCTCAACGGGATCGCGTACAACCCAGAGAAGGATACTTTCTACATCACGGGCAAACTCTGGCCTACGATTTTTGAGGTTGAGTTAATCATCAAGTGAGTCGATCCACTCATTTACCGCTTTGAGTGACTTGAACCGATTGATGTCAATATGACCCAGTTTTGGGTCCGCCAACAGTGGAGGGTACTCTTTTCTCCTCCTCTCATGGGTCTGGATCACCCATAATGGCATACCATACTTCCCGACCAGGGCATCCAGTTTCTCGGTGTTGGTGTTCCAGAGCTCCTCCTGCGTGACAATTCTCCTGATTGTCCTCCAAACTATCCTCAGGAACACTGGGATGAACGGCAGGTCAAGCCATACAATTGTGTCAACCTTGTCCCAGATTACATCTCTGACGACTTTGTAGTTTCCGTCAATAGTCCAGTCGCCATGCTCGATCGCTTCCATGGTGCGCTCCTTGAACTCGTCCTTGGGTAACTCTGTCCAGTTTGGCTGCCAGTTGATGGCATCCAGCTCAATGTGCCTTATTCCCAGCTTATCCGCGATAGCTTTGGCTACGGTGGTCTTTCCTGACCCGCTTGTGCCTATCACATGGACTCTTCTGGGGGGCATCAGGTTACTTCCTGTTGGCAATTATCTCTAGGTAATCCTCGCGTGGTGGCGTGAAGCATTCTATGAGCACGGCTGGCTTGTCGCCTGTTGCATCGAAGTTATGCATCGAGTTCGGTGGCACGTAGAAGCTTGTTCCCTTTTTGATGAGCTTGATCTCCCCGTCTATGTAGAGCTCACCTTCTCCCTCGGCAACGATCCCCATCTGCTCATGTGGGTGGCTGTGGGGTGGAGTTGGAACGTTAGGCTGGACGGTAAGCCTCATCATCATTGCGTTCTCACCAACAATAATTATCTCACCGAACCTTCCAGGCACGGTCTCAAGAGTAGGGTGGTCTCCTGGTAGTATAGTCTTCATTAGAATCCCAGAGTAGAAGGCGCTCGAAAAGAAAAAACTTAGGAATATTTACCTAACCGTTATCTGGTTATCTCGGTTGGCACCGTCGATAGCACCAGCATGCTTCCAATCTGGGTGCAGATGAGTAACCAGAAGACGCTCTGTGGATTAACCGCATCCCACAGGTAACCGCAGACGATGGGTGAGATTATGCTCACAAGTCCCCTGAAGAACCCCTGTATTCCAAACCAGCTTCCCATGTACTTCTTTGGAACAAGGTCAACACCGATGGACATCTGGGCCTGACCCACAGTCATGGTGAAGCCACTCAGGAACCCTGAAAGAAGCAGGAACATGTTGTTTGGGGCGTAAATCAGTATCAGGTATGATGCAATGATCAGGCATCCCGCCGCCATAATCACCTTCTTCCTACCCCTCGTATCCGCTAGATGTCCCAAGGGTATAGCTAGGAAGACGAACACAATTGTTGCTGCGGTGCTCATGCCACCCACTATGAACTGGTTGGCACCTTTGATCTCCGCCGCGTACAATGGGATGTAGAACGCGACCTGCCACCAGAACGATGTGAGCATTGTAAGGAATAGCCACCGCTTCACCATGGTGCCCTCCTCAAGTACCTTTGAGAGGTTACTCAGAACGCTCTCCTTTTGTTGCCCAAGGACGTGCTGCCTTGGGTTCTCGAACTTAAACCAGACTATTAGGAAAGCGATAACAAGACCCACTGTCTGGATCCAGTAAAGTGGCCTGATTCCCGTCGGGTTCATTCCACCGAAGAACGTGATTAATGATGCCCCGATAATGGGCGCTATGAGCTGGGGGAAAAACGACACAGTGTCACATATTCCCATCCCGGTGACTCGTTCATCGGTGCCCAGCGTTGACCCGCAGATCATTGGGCAAACAGTTCTCTCAAGTATGAAAGCCACCGCTGAAAGGCTCAAAGCCACAGCCGCTAACTCCCAGGAGCCAGCTACCGCGAATATCAATGAACTTATGATAGATAACCCCAAGGTCCATAGGAGCACCTTTTTGATGCCGACCCTGTCCGCCACCACACCTGTTGGAATAGCGAGTAGCGTGTTTATGGCTCCGCTGATACTGTTTATGTAGCCGAGTACAAGAGGTGAGGCTCCCAGTGCCGAGATGTAGATTGGCTGGTACTGGTATGTCAGGTTGACCGCCATGTTCTTGGCCAGATTCCTGAGCATATTGACCTTGAATGGGCTTTCCTGCCTCTGTAGGAATCCTCCCCATCCTTTGATTATCTCTGGGATGCTCTTCTTTTCTTCACTCAACTAAATCACTCGATTATAGGGTTACATTACTATTGGAAGCAGGATATAAGATGGGAAGTATTGCCTTGGATACCCAGTTTCCCCTGAGTAACCTGCACCTGTCAATCACGTAAAAAAGGTACCACTAAACTGCGTGTTTGTACAAAAATGACATATCTTTATCCTACAAATAAAGAAAATGCTGGGTTTTGTTCCATAATTTTTTATCTACTATACGTAACCCATATCACATGTCGATAGAAAGACTCGTAAGGAAAGAGCTTCACGGCCCAGGCAGGCGTTCTGCCACAAGGCGTTCAGGTCCACCAGACCCTGAACTAATCAGCCTAGCAGCCGGTGACCCAAACTTCCTTCTCCCAAAGTACATCGCCGACACAGTTAACCAGGCGATCCTTGACGGAAACACTCACTATATGTTCGGGGGCGACCCCCAACTAAAGGTCGAGGCAGCAAAGTACTACAGTAAGTACGGCTACGAGACCTCTCCCGCCCAAGTATCCCTCACAAACGGAGGAAGCAACAGCATCTTCCAGGCATACGCGGCAGTTCTAAACCCAGGTGACGAGGTCGTCGCATTCGACCCTGCTTACAGCGGCGGCACCATGGTACCTGCATACTTCGGCGCAAAAACCGTCTTCTCCCCAATGAAAAAGGACGATACAGGAATGTACGACTTTGACGAGGAGGAGCTAAAGAAGAGGATCGGCCCAAAGACAAAAGCCCTCTACGTGGAAAACCCAGGTAACCCCAGCGGTAAAGTCTACGGCAAGAAAGAGTGCAAAGTAATCGCAGACCTAGCGGTTGACAATGACTTTGTTGTCATAAGCGACGAGACCTACACAGAGTTCGTCTGGACAGGCGAGGAGCACTTCCCAATCATCACCCTCCCCGGAATGGAGAACAGGACAATCGTCACAATGGCGTTGACCAAGATGTTCTCATGGGCAGGAATGAGGACCGGATGGGTAATCAGCGGCCCAGAGCTTGCACCATACGTGGGCAGGGCTCCAGGCGGCGGTCTCAGCTGGCCAATCCAGAAGGGCGCCATCAAGGCACTGCAGGACGGACACCAGTTCGTCGCAGACATGAGGGCAGAGTACAAGGATAGAATCGAGTACTCAGCAAAGCGCTTCAACGAGATGCCAGGCATGAAATGCCCCAAGCCACAGGGAGCATTCTACATGTTCCCATGTATCGAGGGTACAGGCATGACCAGTGCAGAGTTCTGCAAGGGACTAGCCGAGGAGCAGAAGGTAACAGCCATCCCAGGAGCAGGCTATGGAGCAGGCACCGGTGAGGGCAACGTACGTTTCAGCCTAATCAGGCCACTTAGCAACTCAAAGATGCCAAGCTGGTTCGAGCACAAGAAGGGCTACATGCTAGAGGACGCGATGGACAGAATTGAGAAATTCGTCCAGAGCCGAGTCTAATACCTCAACTTTTTATCCACTTGGTTGACGGGGGGCAATCCGTCCCTCGTTCTAACTATATTTTCAACCATTATACCAAGGGATGCATCTGATTGGCTGTCGCTTGAACCGATCTGGTGTGCTATGCAGATGACGTTGTCAAGCTCCCAGTATGGGTACTTTGACGCAGGCTTGTTCTCTACGTTCCACAGCGTGTCCCAGAAGTGGGGCTGCCACCAGACATCGATGCCTGCACCAGCCAGTTTACCCGATTTCAACACGTCGTACAGTGGTTTTTCCTGTATAATCGCCGCCCTTGCCACGTTCACCACGTAAGAGCCCTCCTTCATGAGGCTGAACTCGTGCTCACCGAGCATCCCCTCCGTATCTGGGGTCAGTGGTACAGTCACGACGAGGAAATCAGATTCCTTCATGATATGGTCCAGTTCATCCACTCCACCGAGCCAGTCGATTCCAAGTTCCTTCCTGAGCTCCTCGTTTCGCTCCCTTCGTAACCCGATGACCTTCATGCCAAGTGCCTTGAGTCTCTTAGCAACCTCGGAGCCGATTGCACCCATTCCGAGAACTCCAGCGGTCTTTCCTGTAACTAGGACGCCTCTGGTGCCCTCCCTTCCACCCATGAATGTTTTGTGTCTAGGCACAATTCTCTTCGCAAGAGCCATCACAAGGGCAACAGCACCCTCAGCCAGTGGAACAGGGTTTGAACCACTGGTGTTCGCCATATAGGTCTCCTCTTTGAGTGCGTCGAATGGCATGTCGTCTACACCTGCCCCTGTTTTCTGGAGTAGCTTCAGTTTTGATGCGTTCTCCGCGACCACTGGGCTGAGCCTCGTTGATACAATGACCTCTACGTCTTTTGCGAGGACTATCAGTTCCTCGTCCGTCCCGACTTCCGGGTAAACTACCTCAATATCATCTGGCAGGCGAGCCTTAATCCTCTCAGCCAGTCCCTTGTAAACGACTAGAACCTTCATGGGGATATCACGGTGTCAAAAGAATTTGAATTATGCCTTACCCGGTATTGCATAGCTTACCTTTTTATTCAGTGCCCATACGTAATCCTCGGTCATCATTATGGTCAGCAAGGCAACACAGAAGATGCACGATATCGGCTACGTGCCACCAAAGGAAACTTGGACCCCCATCGAGGAAGCGCTCTATGGAGTTGACACATTATTCAGGCTCCCACAGGAGAAAACAGATGAGCTCCGGTTCAACGCAATCAAGCACGCCTTCAACTACTGGTACGAGGAGAGCAAATGGTACCACATGTACTGCAACGAGTTCGACTTTGCACCTTCAAGCCTAAAGACATATGATGACCTGGACAAGTTACCGTTAATCTCACACCGTTTCTTCAAGGCTTACCTTGAGGGACAAGAGTTCGTAAACTGGCTCATGAACATCAGCATCAACAAAGTTGAACGACCCAAGATCAAGAAAAAGAACCCAACCATGGACGACATGATCGATGTCTTTGCCGAAAAGGGAATCATGGCAGTCTACAGCAGCGGCACCAGTGGACGATTCAGCTTCATACCCAAAGACCAGACTACCTACATGAGGAGCCAGTACGCCCTCGGTAAGATGGGCATCAGCGAGATGCTTGAACACTGGTACGACGACTCAGCGTACGCGTACCTCTGCGGACCAAACCCTTCAAAGACAAACATGTGGGTCGGGAAAGTAGTCAAACTCATGGACGACGTCTACGAAGACGTCCAGTACGCCATCGACAGGCAGATTACAACTCAATTAATGCGGGTCAGCAACGGGGATATCCGTGGGCTAAGCGACGCGGTGATGGCTGCAGCCATGCAGCTCATGGGCACCAGCAAGAAGATCACTGGAAACGTCATCAACTGGCTTGATGACCGCGAAAAAGCCGGGGACAGGGTGTTCATAGCCGAGGCTCCTTTCATCATGCAGCGAGTCATGGAGGAGCTTGAGAAGCAGGACAAGACCTATGATTTCGGCGAGAAGGGCGCAATCATCACAGGCGGCGGTTGGAAGCTCCACGACACAGAGGAAATTCCACTCAAAGAGTTCAGGGACCTCGCACAGAGGACCCTAGGCATCCCCCACGAGAACAACGTAGACCTCTACACCATGGTCGAGAGCAACTGGCATGCGCTTCAGTGCCCAGAGGGACACTACCTACACCTGCCACCAACCCTAGTCTACCCGATGGTTCTGGACGAGAACCATAACAAGATGGACTGGGGCGAGACGGGAAGGTTTGCGTTCATCGACCACATGGCAAACAGCTACCCAGGTGCAATGATCACAGGCGACATGGTCACCCTGCTGGAAGAATGCCCAGCATGTGGAAGGACAGGCCCAGTACTCAAGCCTGAGGTCAGGAGAATGACAGGCGAGGAAGTACGTGGATGTGCCGAGGAGATGAGGAAACTCATGGACGACCAGACACCAGAACTACTCCACGACCTAGTCTGTACACCTGACAGGGCACGAATGCCCATGATGCTACTGGACAGGGAAGAAAACTAGGCTTTTAGGGGATTATCCCCTTTTTTCCTCACTTTGATAAAATGGGTTCTACTGTTTCTCCCGAGTTTTCTGTGAAGCGGTGAGGAAGTAGTTCCGTGAAGTAGCGTTTAACTGACGTTCACCTAACTCTTTCAACGTCTTCCATTTCAACTCAGTTATTTCGAGTTTTTGCTCCAAGTTCTCCGCTATATCCACTAGATGCAAAACCCACTGGAACTCACCCCTATCAAAAGCCTCATGAATTCTCTGCATGAGAACATCGATCCCACCCGCGAGGCTAACAACTTTTTCAGCATAATCCCTTGGGGGCAATGGGAAAAGATTGGTTGGGTTACCGTCAAACCAGCCAGCGAGCCCAGTGAAAATAGACCTAACCGCCCAGTCAACAGTACCGTAGAACTCCTGTAGACATGGCTCCTCTGCCATATGGCTTGGGAGTTTCACGTATTCCACTAACTCGTCTGGGGTCAACCCCTCGTTCATACCCTCGATGGTCTTATCGTACACGAACCTGATCGCGTCACGGTAGATAGTTAAGACTCTACGTATCTCGTCTGCACCGATAATTGGCCTAGTATGTCCAGGGATTAGGTATTCTGCGTCCTCTGCGATTATCTTGTCAAGGCTTTCAGTCCACTTCACGATATTCCTGTAAGGTGAACCACGGATGGGTGCTATGTTTGGGAACGCTTTGTAGTAATTGTCCGCACAAAGTAGCACTTTCTTCTCTGGAATCCAAGTGTAGATGTGGTCATCGGTCTCCCCTGGTGCTTTCACCAGCTCAAGTTCGACACCTGAGACTGTAATCTTGTGTCTGTCCTCCGAGAAAGTCTTGGTGGGAGGGATCCATCCCTGCCCAAACCCTCTCATAGGTCTCTTAGAGGGACCAATACCGAAGTTTAACCTTACTGAATCTGGGAGGTCGTGTCCAAATTGATGTGTTCCCCGCTTTCCCAAGATTTTTCCTACAGGTGACTTCACCTTGAAGCTCGTAAGTGACTCATTCGCTATGATCTCTGGGGCATAATCCGCCGCGAAAATGGAAGCTCCTCCCGTGTGGTCCCCGTGAAAATGAGAATAGATAATCGCTTTCACAGGTTTATCGGTGATCGAGTCGAACTCTTTTTTCAGGTTTTCAGCGCCCTCGATACTCTCCAGTGTGTCAATTATAATCACGCCCTCGTCGCCCTCAATCATTGTCGAGTTAGATCCACCGAAACCAACACCCACGTACACGCCTTCAGTTACATTGATGACTTCTCTCCTGAACTCCTCAGAATGAGCCATCAGTCTAGATTTTCCGTCCTCCACAGTTGCACTTCCTTGTACGTCTTATTTTAACACCTCATATAGGTTTAGCACCGTCACCTGACGTGTCAATTAATATCTAGGGAGAACCACACATCAATTGCTATGCACGAGATAGTGTACAAGGCTCAACGCGACAGTTTCTACTGTAACCTGTCAAAGAAATACCCCAGCGTCAAGATGTTCTTCTGGTGCGATGAAATCAACGAGGTGCTGGAAATAGTGGTTAATGATCCAAAGGAATACAGTTCTGTCCTGGAAGAATTTCGCTACTATGAAAACGATATAATTGAGACCTCATCTGACGAGAACCGTGTTCACATCATTGTGAAAAAATGTACCTGCCCGTCCGACAACTCGGTGCTGATGCACCTCGGCAACCTTGACATGCTACACATATTTCCATCCGTCATCGAAAACGGTCACGAGTTCCACCGTGTAATAGCCTTCAAACACGAGAAATTCTCTGAACTCACAGAAAGACTGGAAAGTAATATGTATGATGTCAACGTGATGCGAATGGTTCCTTATAACGGGATACTCGCTAGCTCTCTATCGCTAGCTGCGGATACATTGATATCCGATTTAACCGAGAAACAAATTGACTCGCTGCTGACTGCTCATAGGCACGGATATTACCAGATCCCAAGGAAAAGTGACATTCAATCAATATCCAAACATGAGGCACAGGCTCGAACGACATATCAAGAACACCTTAGAAAAGCTGAAAACAAGTTGATAGATGCCCTTGTTCCATACCTTGTCTTGTTTAAAAATAAGGTAACGGCAAAAAAGTAAACAAAGTTAAACCATCGCAAAGAGACATCCCCAACCCCGCGTCAATGTTTCACCTACTATCGATGCAATTATCTTCACATCAACGGGTTGGGGTCCACCCTTTCCTTAAATGTGATATCCTCAGGGGGTCTATGCTTTTCCCTGCTCTGACAGCCACTTATCTTTATTCTTCAAGCAACCAGAGTCGGCTGCCATGGGGTTACCGATGTAGTTAATCGCCCTAGCCCTGCAGCCGCCACAAAGGTACCTGAACTGGCATGAGCCGCATTCGTCCTCCAATGCGTCCCTGTTTGTGAAGCACTCGATGGTCTCGAAACGCTTCCAGATATCCCAGAAGGGCTCCTTCCTGATGTTGCCCTCAACCCAGTTCCCGATGAACATGCATGGGCTGATGTCACCGTTGGGCTGGATGCAAACGAACTGGCGCCCTGCACCGCATCCTTGGAGCGACTCCATGGGCACCGCGTTCACCTTGTCCGTGACCGTGTTGTAGTGGGTGGGGCTCTGGACGTAGAACTGCTCACTCTTCTGTGCTTTTGTCTCAACGTACAGCCTGTCCGGGTCGAGGTACCTGCCGAGGCTTCCCTCAAGGCAAGCTCTGCCGTACTGTGGGGCAGTGCTGAGTATTTCTAACCCGATGGTCCTCCTGCGCTTGAACAGCTTGCTGAGGAGTTCTTCCCTTTCCTCTGGGCTCAGATCCTGGTCAGCGATCTCCGGTCCCCGGCCTGTGGGGACGAAGTTGAAGTGTATGAACCTCTGCACTCCTGTCTCAGCGGCAAAGTCCAACATCGCGTCCACCTCGTCGATGGTGTTCTTTGTGAAACAAGTGGCTATCGCCACGAAAATCCCTGCCTCTAGGCAGTTCTTGATGCCCTGGACCGTGAGGTCGTAACATCCTTTCTGTCCCCTGAACTCATCATGTTTCTCGGGGTCTACACTGTCGAGGCTGATCTCGATGTAGGCGAGCCCGTGGTCTTTGAGCTTCTTGGCGAAGTCCTTTGTGATCATTGTGGCGTTACTTGCGGCTGCCACGTGCATCTTCTTCTCTACCATGTAATCTAGAACTGGGAAGAAGTCGGGGTGTATCAGTGGCTCACCGCCTGAGATGACTGGCACCTTGACTCCTGCAGCGTCCATGGTGTCAACGAACTTGAGTTTCTCCTCAAGGGTTAGCTCGTCCGGTGAACCAGTAGCCTTCGCGTCCTGGTAGCAGTGCTTGCACTTGAGGTTGCACATGTTGGTAAAGTTCCAGACCACCATGTACGGGATCCTGTTCGGCCCCTCGTCTTTCTTGCCTGCCTGTTTCAGTGACTTTCCCAGTTGATCGACTAATGCACGTATCGCCATCTATGTATCCGCCTGAATAACAGCATAACACAGGTGGTCTAGTAAAAAGTCTACTGAAAAAAGACGGGTAACCTATACAACTCCTCATTATCCGAAAAAACGTTCCAAAACTGAAGAATACCTGTTCCACCCTGTTCCGGCTGGTTCCTTAATATCAACACTGACCCCTGTTAGCTCATGATGAAATCCAGTAAAACGTTGAAATCGATAACTATCCTAGCGGCTATCCTAGTCGCATCAATGATGACCGTCATGGTCTCCGCTCAATCCGATGACTTTGAGTTACCCGATGCCTCCTCCGTACCAGGTGACGCATTCTACGGCTTAGAACGATTCCTTGAGGACAATCTTGAGGTTCCATGGGCACGAATCATGCAGGGTAAGCGAGGTGAAGCCGCCAAACGCATGGAGCTTGCCGAGGAGAGGCTAGCAGAGATGAAGACCATATGCAACAGGACTGATCCAGCTGCCCTTGAACACCTTCAAACACGGTACGAGAACCATGTCCAGAAAGCTCAGGCTCTGATGAACGGCACCGACACTGAGGCTCTTGAGGAGCAGATGGGGGAACGTCTCATGAACCATGTAAGGGTGTTAACCCGGCTAAGGCAGGGTGCCCCTGAACAGGCTAGAAAGGGCATTGACTTGGCACTCCAGAGTTCAACCAGACGATTCAGTGAACAGGTTGACCAGATGGCTTACAGGTTAAGGCAGATGGACGGCAACAGCACCGAAGCATTGGAGCTCCGCGAAAAATGTGAGGGATGGATGAACCAGACCCGTGAAAGAATAATGGAATGGGAAACTGTTCGAGAACACATGCCATCTCAGGGTGAAGACGTGGACATAGAGATGCCTTCTCATCCTGCGGAGTTCAGGAACCAGACCAAACGTGGTCGCAACTAGAACACTCACTCCTCCTTTTTTTAATAATCAAAAGTTACTCCAGTCACTTTAATGAGACTGGATGGAAAGGAATTATTCTACTACTTTTCCGTCCTCGTAGTAGGTGACATCTGGGTCCTGTGGTGCCCAGACCTCGATCATCTTCAAGCCCTCTGGGCCTGAGCCGATGACGCCGTGCATGTCTCCGGGTGAGAGGTAGACCACCATTCCGGGTCCAAGCTCATGGTCCTCGCCGTTAAGGTGGACCTTTGCCAGTCCTTCGATGATGATGTAGATGCTTTCCCTTGCGTCATGGGTGTGCCTCTTCTTGGTGCTCCAGTTTGGCTCATAGTCGTACATGACCGTGGTGAAGTTCTTTGCACCCAGGTCCTTGCCTGCGAGCCTGTACATCTTGTAGACGCCCTCGTTGACGTATGCGGACGCATCGGTTGCCTTGAATATCTTTGACAATGTTATCACTGAACCATCCCTCTCATCGTTTAAAATACTCAGGGTTGTCTGAGAATGCTTAAATGGGGTGAAATATACCCCGTGGGTATGCGACCAGTCATTGGATTAACATCACGTTACACAATCGATAAAAAACACTACAATTTACCCGACGCTTACACAAAAGCGATCCAGCGGAACGGTGGGACCCCCATTATTCTCCCTCCCCTCTTTGATATAGATCAGGATCATCTGCTGGACATTGTAGACGGGATACTATTCACCGGTGGACCAGATGTTGACCCCATTCTCTACGGTGAGCAGCCTCGACCTCAGCAAGGTGGAATCGACCCGCTCAGGGACGAAGTGGAGATAAGCATGGCGAAGAAAGCATTGGCTGGAGACAAACCCGTTCTAGGTATCTGCCGAGGATTACAGGTTCTAAACGTGGCTGGTGGTGGTACCCTGATTCAGGATATTCCAAGCCAGGTCAAGGAGGCGCAGAAGCACGTGCAGTCAGCCCAGACATACTATGGTACACACCACGTTGAGTTACTTGATGGAAGTAGAGCTCACAAGATCTTCGGAATGGAGAAAATACTGCCAAACAGCTTCCACCATCAAGCATGCAAGGATCCAGCGCCAGGGTTCAAGCCTACAGGCTGGGCTTTCGATGGAGTCATCGAGGTATTGGAGATAGACTCACCTGTGTGGAAGATGTGTGTCCAGTGGCACCCAGAGCACATGGATGACCCTGTGATGAACAAGCTGTTCAAGTCATTCATCGATGCCTGTAAAAAGTAATAACCATCATCCAACAACCATTCCCCATGAACGTGTGGAAGTGGGTTAAACGACTGGTAATACTGGGAGTAGTATTGGTAGTTGGGTACTACCTTCTCCTGTTCCTATTGGGGCTCTTTATCATTCTACTGCCTTTCATGCAGTGATCGCGGTCTTCTCGTAGCCGATCTTAACCGCCTCGATGTTTTTCTCGCCCCTGCTCCCTGGGAATGCCTTCATAATCGGCTCGTACAGGCTCTCAAGCTTGATAGCCCCTGTCGCCTTGACGAACGCCCCCAGCATACTTGTGTTCACAATCGCTATTGACCTAGCCCCGAACAAGTCGTTGCTGATAGTCAACGCGTCAAGTGTAGCTGTCTTGGCGTTCTCCCTGAAGTCAACTTCCTCGGGTTTTACCGTGGTGTTGTAGATTATCGTGCCTGGCTCTTTGAGCCCCGACCTAACATTGACTACGCTTGGTAGGCTCGGGTCGATGATAAGTAGGCAATCTGGCTCAATTACCTGATGAGTTTCCCTGATCATCTCATCGGCAATCCTGACGAAGGCTTGGACTGGCGCGCCCCTCCTCTCTCCACCGTAGAGAGCTGATTTCCACGCCCATTTACCCTCACTGATTGCAGCTTCTCCTAGAATCTTGGCTGCTGTGACGGCTCCCTGACCTCCTCGTCCATGAATCCTTATTTCCATCATGTGGTGATCCCTGAAACATTGAACTCAGAAATATAAAACACTAGCTAACTGGATGATTGTATCATGTTTTATCGCTTATATGGGTAGTTTGATGCACTGATTTTGAATGGATAATTTGTTTTTTATAGTAATCCATCCATGACTTAGAAAAGGCGATCATATGTATAGAAAAAACTGGGGAAAACTACCGCCAGCCACTTTTAACGCAGACCCTGCATCAAAGGGAGCGAAAACTGGCAACTGGAGGGCAATCCGACCTGAGGTTGATGAGGCAGCCTGCATCAAATGTGGGCTCTGCGTCACATACTGCCCAGACGGATGTGTAGAGTTGAAGGAAAAGGTCGAGTTTGATCTTGATTACTGCAAAGGTTGCGGTGTATGCGCTGAGGAGTGTCCAAGTGATGCAATCTCCATGGTCAAGGAGGCTTAACGTTGGGTGAAGTAAAGTTCTTAGAGGGAAACCACGCAGCGGCATACGGAGTCAAACTATCACGCCCAGATTTCATCGCAGCGTTCCCAATTACACCCCAGACCCCACTGGTCGAGCACCTCGCTGACATGTCAACCGCTGGTGAACTGGGCAACTGTTTCTATCAGAGGACCGAGTCCGAGCACAGCAGCATGAGCCAGAGCGTTGGAGCATCAGCAGCAGGCGCAAGGGCGTTCACCGCCTCATGTAGCCAGGGAATCGCGTACATGACGGAGGTACTATGGATGGCATCCGGGTTCAGGCTACCCATCGTAATGGCAGTAGTCAACAGGGGTCTTTCAGCACCGGGTACACTCCAGGCAGAGCAGGGCGACAGCCTCCAGCAGAGGGACATCGGCTGGCTCCAGCTATACTGCGAGAGCCCACAGGAGGTACTGGACACCATGATCCAGGCATACAAGATAGCCGAAGACGAGCGAGTCTACCTGCCAATAATGGTGTGCTACGACGGATACACGACAAGCCACACCGCAACACCAGTCACGATCCCAGATCAGACAAAGGTGGACGGGTTCCTACCCCCGTACAAACACAAGCACATCTACCTAGACCCAGACGACCCGAGGGAAGTAGGGGTTGCTGGACCCAAGAGTGGGCACCAGCTTGAGATCAGGCTCCAGATGGAGAACATCATGCGGGACAGCTTGGACATCATCGATGGTGTTGACAAGGAGTACGCTGACCTGTTCGGAAGGAGCTACGGTGGAGTAGTCGAGGAGTACAAGACAGAGGGAGCCGACGCGGTTCTATTCACAATGGGTGCAATCACTGGCACCACCCGTGTTGTTATCGATGAGTACCGTGACAAGGGACACAAGATTGGGCTAGTGAAGATCAAGAGTTTCAGGCCGTACCCGATTGATCGAGTCAAGGAGATCGCCAGCAAGGTGAAAGCCATCGGTGTGATCGACAGGAACTTCAGCCTCGGTTCAGCGGGAGGAGCCATTGGGGCAATCGAGGCAAGTAGAGCCATCGTCAACATGGATAATAACCCAAAAGTAGTCAGCTTCATCGCTGGACTGGGCGGGCGAGACGTTGTCCCGGACAATATACGCTACTGCTGTGACCAGATACTCAAGACCGCCAAGACAGGCAAAGTCGAGTACGAGGTTGAATGGGTAGGACTAAAGGAGGACTAGAAGATGAGCGACTTAAGATTAAAAGGAAACAAGACATGCGGAGGCTGCGGTGGAAGCCTAGCCGAGAAGATGATCTTTGAGGTCACAGGACCACGCGTAATCGTCCACGGTTCAGGTGTCTGCGCAGGGTTCAGCACAACAATGCTGCCAGTCCCAAAGCTGACTCTCCACTTTAGCGGAGGAGGAGGCGCAGGGGCAGCCGGAATCGCAGGGGCACTCAAGGCAACAGGCAGGGATGACATCCCAGTCATCGCGTTCGGTGGTGACGGAGCCGTCAGCGACATCAGCATCGGACAGGTTTCGGCTAACGCCCAGCGGAACGACAACATGATGTTCTTCTGCATGGACAACGAGGCGTACATGAACACCGGCAACCAGAAGAGCACCCTGACGCCATACGGTGCAGCCACAACCACGAGCCCAGGTGGGCACGTCGAGTGGAAGAAGGACCTGCCAATGATCATGGCAATGCACAGGCCAAGGTACATCGCGACAATCTCACCCGCTTTCCCAGCGGACTTCAAGGCGAAAGTCAAGAAGGGCTTGGAGATGGAGGGGTTCAGGTACTTCCACGTACTAGCACCTTGCCCAACCGGTTGGGGCTATGACCCAGCCAAGACAGTTGGACTTGCACGTGACGCAGTAAGGAGCGGATTGTTCCCTCTCTTCGAGGTCGAGGATGGGCAACTGAACTTTACACAAGAGTTCAAGGAGCGGAAACCCATCAGGGAGTACACTAGCCTCCAGAGGCGGTTCAGGCACCTTGATGACAGCGAGATCGATAAGCTCCAGGAGCAGATCGAGGAACGCTACAATAACCTTGTCGAGTTCTCTAAAACAAAATATTAGGGGATAAAACCCCTAGAGTTTCTTCAAGGCGGCTTTTATTCTGTCCATTCCTTCTTCCAGGTCTGCCATGCTCTGTGCGTAGGCGTTCCTGATGTGCCCCTCACCCTGCTTGCCGAACAGGTGACCCGGCGTGATGGCTACATTAGCCTCTTCACGCAGGTACTTTGCTAGCTGTGGTGAGCTTTTCCCGTATGCTGAGAGGTCTGGGAACAGGTAGAAGGCGCCCTCGGGCTTTGTTACCTTCACTTTTGGTATCTCGGCCCACCTGTCAAGGACGTAGTTTCGCTTCTCCTCGTATTTCTTCACCATGTCAGTGACGCAGTCCTGTGGACCATTGAGAGCTGCTAAGCTTGCGTACTGCATCGCTTGGTTGAGCACAAGGAATGTCGCCATCTGTGTGGAGAACATCTTGTCGTATAGCTCCTTGTTGGGGGCGATGACGTAGCCTGACCTCCAACCCGTCATGGCGTAGGTCTTGCTGAGTCCGTTCAAGATGATGGTTCTCTCCGCCATATCGGGCAGGCTTGCTATGCTCTTGAACTTGTGTCCATCATAGGTGATCTCGTCGTAGATGTCGTCACTGATGACCGGAACATCGTTCTGGATGCTGTACTCGGCTATCTCCTTGAGTTTTTCATCGCCCATAACTGATCCAGTCGGGTTATCTGGGCTACAGATGAGGATACCTTTCGTCTTCTCGTTTGTTGCCTTCTGGATGTCGTCTAGGTGGAACGCCCAGTTTTCCTCCTTGTACCTTGGAACTGTTGCGACATTCAACCCCAGCTCCCCTACTGGGCCGTAATAACCGAAGAAGGCGGGGTCCATCATGATGAACTCTTCTCCCGGCTTCATTAGTGCCTTGAACACCATGTAGATGCCCATAGTGCTGCCTGGTGTGATCAAAACTAGTTCGGGGTCAACATCGACGCCGATTTTCTGGTATTTTTCTGCTACTGCCTCACGTAGCTCTGGTATGTGCCTGAAGTTACCGTAATGAGTGTATCCGTCATCCATGGCTTTCTTCATTGCATCGACGATGTGCTTGGGAGTATCGTACTCTGGTTCTCCGCCTCCGATGCTGATTAAACGTTTCATACTATTGCGGTGTTTTGGAGATGTTTAACGCCTCTGGTAGTTAACCCATTTCCACGCTAGGAAAAACTAAGAGCACTTGCATATGTTATACTACCCATGGACGAAGATGTATTCTACAAGGAAACCGGGACTCGATTCGGAACCATTGGCATACTTTGGATGGAAAACCCAACTAAAGTGCAGAGGATAGTGCTTCGACCGGAGCCCAATTTATCAAGATCTGCTCAACGAAAAGAAAACCCGGAAATCCAAGAACTATTGGCCTCCATCAAGGGTTTTGTACAGGGGAAAGTCATGACCTTAGATCTGAACCTGATCAATTTAGATCTGTGTTCTGATTTCCAGAAAAAAGTCCTTCTGGCTGAGTATGGTATTCCACGAGGGTCAGTTTCAACGTACAATCGTATAGCCAAGTATATTGGAAGCCCGAAGGCTGCAAGAGCTGTTGGAAACGCATTAGCCACCAATCCATTCCCCTTGGTAATACCCTGCCATAGGGCAGTCAGAAGCGACGGGTCCCTTGGGGGATACCAAGGCGGAACATCCATGAAAAAGGAGCTACTTGAGATGGAAGGAGTCGAGATTGAAAATAATAAAGTCTTGATGGAAAATCTCGCGTATTGATGTAGTAAATGTCTGGAACCAATGTAAAATTAATAATAACAATTCGACAGTTCATAGACTATGTCAGAGCCAATTGATTTCTGCAAGAAAAGATTCTCACACCTCAAGAAACAGATGGAGGAGCACGAGCTGGACATGGTCTGGCTCACAAGCGGAGCCGGAATGGGTCCACGAATCCAGAGGTTGACAGGTTCAACGTCAGGCGCAGCCATAATCATCCCAATCGACGGAAACCCAGCCCACTTCGTGTACAGCGTAGACTACAACAGCACACTTGATGAGAGCTGGCTACCCGTAAAGCTGCTCAGGAGCAGGGCAGAAGCAGGTCCGGCGATAACCGAGTACGCCAACGAGTACCTGAAGGAGGGATCAAGGATTGGTGTGAACCTCGGGTCGTTGAACCACAGCAGTTACGAGTACTACTCCAAGGAATTGAATGGAGAGTTGGTGGACATAACAGGTGACATCATCCCAGAGGTCTGGTTCGGGTTCCTGCCCGGTGAGATAAAGTTCCAGAGAGCTGTCAGCAAGCTGGCGGACATCGGGTGCGCAGCCGTACGTGAAGCAATGCGACCCGGCATCACTGAGACAGAGCTGGCAGCGGAGGCAAACTACGCCATGCAGAGGAACGGAGCCGAGACATTCAGCTTCCAGACCATCGTGTCCACAGGTGAGAGGTCCGCGTACAGCCACGGTTGGCCCACTCCAAGGAAGCTCAAGGACGGCGAGCTATGCCTAGTTGACCTAGGTCCAACAATAAGCGGCTACGCTGCGGATGAGACACGGACATACCTACTGGGCAGTGACCCCAAGAAGGAGAAGATGCTTGAGGCTATGGACAAATCAGTCCAGGCAGTCATTGACGCCGTTAAACCCGGTGCAAGCTGCCAGAAACTAGATGCTATCAGTAGGCGTGTACTGAAGGACCACGGTTTCCCAGACTATCCACACAGTCTGGGTCACCCATTGAGCGGTTTCCCCACGCCCATGCTGTCCAAGACCAGCAAGCACATCCTGAAACCAGGAATGGTGTTCACAGTTGAGCCCGGGATATACCTGCCCGGATACGGTGGTGTGCGACTGGAGGAAAACGTTCTCGTCACAGAGGATGGGTACGAGCAGCTAACACGAGGCCCACGCCTCATCTAATTTTACTGGTGCAGGAACAGCCCAAGCACCATGGCGAAGACCATGCCTATGAGCAGTCCAGTTGAAACCATGTGTTTGTGGTCAAGTGAGCAGTACTCGTGGGCAACTGGGATCAACTCGTCTATCGTGACATAGGTCATTACACCTGCTGCGAACCCGAGACTCCACCCGATTATGTCCACACCGAACTTTGATATGATAACCGCTCCTAGCAGTGCTCCCAGTGGCTCCATTAGACCTCCAAGAGTGGCTAGACCTACAGCCCTCCACTTGGGCACACCCGCCTTAATCAACGGGCTGACCGTGGCTATTCCCTCGGGTATGTTGTGGAAGCAGATCATCAAAGCGACGAGGATGCCCAGTTCAGCCGCATGACCATAACCGGCTGCAACTACGATTCCCTCTGGGAAGTTGTGTATAGACATCCCGATTGCGATGATTATGCCGCTGTTGAATAGGTGCCTGTCCTTAACGCCGTCCTCCCATAACCCGAACTCGATGTGGGGCAGTTTTAGGTCCACCAGCATCATGAACAGTGTGCCGATTGCGAATGCTATGGTTACCTTCCATGGTGCAAGCTCCTTCACAGCCTCAGCGTACAGGTCGAGGAAGCTGACCACCAGCATAACCCCACCTGCAAAACCCATCAGGAAACCCATCTTCCTGTTACTTACCTCACCGAACCATACAACAATTAATCCGCCGATTCCAGTCGCGCTTCCCGCTATGAGGCTTAGAAGTATGGGTATTAGGATGTTCACTGTTGATTCCTTTTCCCCTATTCCCCTCATTATATTTTAGGCTTGCCAAAATAATTATTGGGTTTAATCCTGAAGGTCTTAAAAACATGGACACACCTACCAGTTTTAGAAACCATGAGCAAGTACGAGTGCAAGCAGTGCGGCAAATGCTGCCGTGATCTGCTTCAGACCGATAGAGGTATCCTACGAGGGCTGACTCTTCTCCCCGATGAGGTGGACCTTTTCCCCGAGGACATGGTGAAGCCATACCTTGGACTGGGCAAACGACCCTACGAGTCCGGGTTCACGGTGATCGCCTACCAGTTGGCTGTCGAAGAGTGCACGAAACTTGTGGAGAACATGTGCACCGTATACGAGACACGCCCAACCACTTGCAGACAGTTCCCATTCAGCCTAGACATAGACGAGGACAACGACCCAGTAATCGGGATCGATATGAACTGCCCCGCTGCTTCAGAGATGGTTAGCAGCCTTGACGGGCAGGTAGAGTTCACTGACCGTATAGAGGCGGAGAAGCTGTTCGAGTTATCTCGCAAGGTCACTGTAAACCCAAGAAAAGCATGGATATACGACCTAGGCTCGATGAAATGGGTTAGGTTTGACCGGATAGGTTAGGGCTAGAATCCCATAACCGTGTTTGTAACCTGGGGGATCCTGCGTTTTATCCTCATGACCGCGCCCTGACTTGGCTGGATCTCGATGGTTATCTCCTCGTATGGGTGCGTGTACACCTCTGGCATCGTACCCTGAGCTGGGTCCATGGCGTCCTTGTCAATTGCCGTGAAGTCGATGGTGATCTTGAACCTCTCACCTGCCTCAAGAATGGTGTCGGCGTCACCTGTTATGACCGTAACAGCGGTCACTGCCGTGTTTCCGTTATAGACCACTCCATGGGTCCTCGGGTTAGAGTATGTGATGACTATCTGATCGTTGTCCATGTCCATGGCTGAGCCTCCTGGACCAAGGGTCACATAGAAAACTGCTTTTGTAAGGCACACATTGGCCGCCTCGTCCGTGCTGTTCGCGAAGGTCCCGATGATATCGCTGTCAATCTGTAACGCTGAACTAGCCTCATCCATTCCTCCACTGATAACTGACTGGACTTGCTCCGCTGACATGAAACCCATGTTCAATACAACGAACGCGAAAGCGGATGATGTGATCACAAATGCGACCAAAATGATCGCCGTCTCTAAACCTGTTAAACCTCTTCTAGTCTTCACGGACATCTCTCCCGTTTAATGAGTGATTTTCCGTGTGATTTGATTAAAGAAAATGTATGTGGGCTAGACTACAATCAACGGTGGTCCTTAGCCATATCAGGCGTCTTGTATGGCTTCAGCACAAGGTTCCAGTTATCCAGACTCCAAGTCCTGAGACCCGCGTACTGGACACCGTACTCGTCAAGGAGTTTCTCTGCCTTCTCCTCGCTACCCTCGGGGACGTAGAGGAAGAACTTCTTGAATGTGACACCCATCCCGGTCATCTTGCTCATGGTCTTCCATTTCTTCACGTCCTCGTCGGTGAAATCAGTGGATGTCTCCACCAAACCGCATTCACGGATTGTACCATCGTCGTTTAGAACTGCCACGCTCGGGTACAATGGACCATCTGGTGTGTCGAAAGCCCACTCCTTGTTGTCATAACTATTCGCTATCGTCGTCCTTGACTCATCCCAGTCGTCCTGACCAACAAATGGAAACCTTGTAGCCGCGATAACACGGGCTATCCTTCCCTTGAGTACCTTGTCCTCTACCATAACCCATCCTGCTCCTTGATGAGTTTAACAGCTTCCTCGAACCTTGGAATCGGGGCAACAGCACCCAGCCCTGTTGCAGTCAAAGCACCAATAGCGTTGGCGAAACTAGCTGTCTTCTCTAGCTCCCAGCCTTCGATTGCGCCCTTGACCCATGCGCCATCGAATGCATCTCCTGCACCAGTGGAGTCAACCACTTGTATCTTGTACCCGGGTGATGTGAAGCTCTTCTCGTCCGTTGACACGTAGCAGCCCTTGCCCCCATGTTTGATTACAACCGTCTCGACGCCCATGTTTCTCAGGTGTTTCGCCGCTTTCTCCATGTCCGTGAACCCGTACAGGGTTTCCATGTCGTCCATGCTGGCGTAGACCACATCGGAGAGGCTGAAAGCCTGGGCCAGGCTCTGCCTTGCTGTCTCGATGTCCCAGAGTTTTGCCCTCATGTTAACGTCGAAACTGTTGAAGCCGTCACTTTCCTTACTAATTCTGAGAGCTTCCAGTGTCGCATCTCTCACCGTTTTGCTGATCGCCAGACTGATTCCGCTGGTGTGGAACGCCTTTGCCCCCGAGATGTACTCCACGTCAAGGTCATCGACACAATACCTGCTTGCTGCCGAGCCAGCCCTGTAGTAGGTGAAGTCATGCCCGCCGCCTTCCATGAGGCTGATGATATAGATGGCTGTCCACGCGTCCTCCTCGATTAGTACTCTGCTTGTGTCCATGCCCTCATCAGCCCAGAGGTCCATGAAGCTCTTGCCGAACTCGTCGCCCCCAAGCCTGCATATATGACCAACTGACAATCCTTGTCGGGCTGCGGAGACCGCGAAGTTACTGGTGTCTCCTCCCCACCCTCGTTTGAACTGCTCCACGCCGCTTAGCCTGCCAACGTCTGTGGCACAGAACTCTACCATGGGCTCTCCTAGCCCTACAACCTCTGGACCCATCGAATCACCCTTTCATCCGTCTTTTTCCGTGATAAAACTTGGCAAAAGGAATAACTTCTCTGAGCACGGTTTCTACCTAGGTATCAACATGAAGGCGCTTCAGGGAATAATCACGGCACTGGTCACTCCTTTCACCGATGAAGGCGAGGTCAAGGCAGACTCAATCAAGCCTCTCATCGATTTTCAGGTAAAAGGCGGCGTGGACGGTGTCTTCCTCTGCGGTACGGCTGGCAGTGGCCCAATAATGCGGACAGACCAGAGGGTGCAGATGTTCAAAGAGTCAGTGAAGGCGATAAATGGAAGAATCACATCCCTCGCCCATGTAGGTGCAGCCAGCACCGAGGAAGCCGTAACCCTAGCAATTGAAGCCCAGAAAGCAGGCGTTGACGCCGTTGGAGCAGTCCCACCTTTCTTCGTGAAACCAGACAGAGTGAGCATCATCAACCACTTCAAGGCGATAGCCTCAGCCATCACTATCCCGCTCTACGTGTACAATATCCCGGGGAACGCATTGAACACCGTGACCCCGGACATGATGATTGAGCTAGCTGAAGTGCACAACATCACTGGAGTCAAGGACAGCAGCAAGGATTTCATCAACCTGCTGAACTACCTGAGGCTACTACCTGAAGACTTCAACGTCATATCCGGCTCGGACAGCTACATCTATCCATCTATCATGATGGGCGCAAAGGGCTCAATAACCGGTTACGCCAACGGTTTCCCGGACATATACGCTGATTTCATGAGGATAATCAAGGAAGGCGACGTGAAAGCTGCAAGAGACGCACAGTGGAGAATCAACGAGCTCAGGGGCAACCTCCAGAAGCCACCACTGGCGCCACACTACGAGGCTCTCCGACTCAGGGGCATAGATGCAGGCGTGCCACGTGCACCACTAAGAGGCATGACAGATGCTGAGCGAGACGACTTGAAGAAACGACTGGATTCCCTAGGAGTCCTCTAGTTTCTCGACCTCATCGTCGATAACCTTCTCTATATCATCAAGTTTGTCCTTTATCCAAACCCGTAACTCCTCGATTTTCCTCACCTTCTTGTTCCAGCGCCGGACGTTTATGTTGGACCTGATGGATTTCTCAACGATTTCCTGGAACAGGTTGGGGTCTAGGGCATCCAGTTCCACCGATTTATCACCATGCTCAGCCATGAATCCCTCGGCTCTGGCATCGGTTCTCTTCACAGGCATTGGGGGCAGGTTATACTGATTAATCTGGTCTGCTGTCAAGGCGATGCGCGTAACCGAGAAATCGGATGCACCATACCTTTCAAGCCGAGCCTCAAGGTCCCTTTCGATGTCAATCCCGCTGGGGTCAAAGTCCCCGTAGTAGAGGACCATAACGTGCTTTCCCTTCAGCCTCGTCTCCATGTACTTGGCCATGCCCTGCACATAGCTGAAACTGGGGTATCCCCTTGTGGGGAAGGTCCTGATCGAGTAATTGTTTGCCACCCTGCTCACAAGCCGGCTAAGTGCGTCTTTCTCAAGGCTGATGAGCACGTGTTTGGGCTGGTCGTCCCACATGGGCATGGTGAAGCCCTTCCAGCTGTCCTGCAGGCTGTTTAGCTTGTTCTTCAGGTACTCTTCCGCCGAGTCGAATCCGGTGTCGCCCCTGCCCAGAATCCTCCTACTCCTGTCCTCAAGGCAGTTGATGGGTACATCTCCCTGCTCCCGGGCTTTTACAAGTATCCTGCTGAGGCGTTTGTACGAGTTTATTGTGTTAGGGATGAGCAAACGGGAGACCAGACGGTAATACAGCTGCCTCAATGTGATGGATGTATCGTACTGGTCGAAGACCTCAAGGGACGCCCTGACAAGTTCATCGTACTTGGGCGCGGAGCGGCTCATCAAAAGGATATTTGCCCACTGGGTATAATTCAGTTATCTCCCAGTAAACGTCCAAGAAGCCGAAAAAAGGGTGTTTTAGGCTTCAGATAACGCCTCTGAGACAATTTCTTCCTTTGTTTTACCCCTATTCTCCTCAAGGTCCGCCTTCAGGGACTTAGAGTAGTCACCCAGCCAATCGAACTTGGTGCACACTTCCAGTTCATCACATTCGTTGCAGAGCGAGAAACCTTTCTCGTTTGCACAAATCCTGATCGCACAGGTGGGGGAGCCTCCTCCCTTCTCGCAACCGGCGCAGAAAGCGTACTTGGTCATCCAGTCCAATGTCTTCTCGGTGGCAGTCCAGTCCAGACCCTCTCCACCGGGTACCATTGGTGCCCAGTTTTTGATTCCAACCGAGTTTATGAGTTCAATTGTCTTCTTGGAGGTATTGGCCAGAGTTCCATTTCCCAGATCACATGTACCGCATGTAATTCCACACGGTCCGATCTGGTTTTTCACGTCGATAACTGATGTCATTGTATTTTGCTTCGGAAATCCCGTTATAAGACTTCCATATGCCCTTGGACCACGGTGTAGGGTGAACGTCGAAGCCGTTATACGTCCACGCTGTCTCTCTTATTCGATTAAATTGAGTCTTTTCGAGAAGAAACGGTGCATGCAGGTACTTGACCTGCTCAAGAAAGACAACATTGATGTGTTGGTTCTCTTCCCAGGGGCGAACATCGCCTACTACACTGGGTTTCCCATTGGAATGAGCGAGAGGCTAGCCGCAGCAGTCATCCCCGTGGAGGACGAGCCCTATTTCGTGGTCAACAAGCTGGAGGGAGAGCTACGTGGACTTGACCCGTGGTTCAAGAAGGTGTACATCTGGGAGGAACACGATGACCCGGTAGAGTTGCTTGCAGAGAAACTCAAGGAAGCAGGATACATGAAGATCGGCATCTCCGTTGAAGCCCCATGGGGATGGGTTAACAGCCTCAAGGAGAAGCTGTCCGGAGCTGAGATGGTTGACGTAAGCGACAAAGTTGGCTACGTCAGGATGGTCAAGACCCCAGAGGAGATCGCCCTCATGGAAGAGGCCTGCAGAATCAGCGACGAGACAATGGAGGAAGCATTCGCACAGCTACACACGGGCATGACCGAGAAGGAACTCCAAGCACTCATGACCGGCGGAATGGTCAAGAGGGGCGCATCAAGGGCTTTCGCCGGCGTACTATTCGGCGAAAGGGCTGCGCTACCCCACGGCGGTGCAAGCGAGAGAAAGCTCAAGCCAGGCGAGTTCGTGCTGGTTGACATGGGTGGACTGTACAAGGGCTACTGGAGCGACTGCACCAGGAGCGTCTTCTACGGAGATGAGCCTACTGAGAGGCAGACCGAGATCTATGAGGCTGTTCTCGCGGCAAACAGGGCAGCCTTTGCGGTGTCAAAGCCGGGTGTTACCTGTGAGTCCATCGACGTAGCGGCAAGGACCGTAATCGAGGAGGCTGGGTACGGCGAGTACTTCATCCACAGGCTTGGCCACGGTATCGGCAAGGAGATCCACGAGCACCCATACATGGTAAGGAACAACAAATTGCTCCTTGAGCCAAACATGGCTTACACTGATGAGCCGGGAATCTACATCGTCGGCGAGATCGGTGTCCGAGTCGAGGAGACCCTTGTCTGCACCGAGGACGGAGCGAGAAGTTTAACTCACTTCCCGAGACACCTAAGAAAGTACCCGGTGAAGTAACTTGGTTGAGCTTAGCCTTGTAGTCGGTGGAGCGCTTGCAGCGGTAGGCGCAGCCATCTGCCTCTACTGGTACATGTACTGGGAGAGGAACTTCCAAGGCGAGCTTCTAACCGAGGGACCATATGCCCTAGTCCGACACCCCTACTACAGTGGCTTCATTTTTCTGGCAATCGGGTTAGCCATTGCCCTCCCCATATTCGAGACAAGGCTACTGGCAATCATGACTCTCGCTGTCATCTCGGTCTATGTACCAAAGGAGGAGGAGCAACTGCTCATCCACTACAAGAAACGATACAGGGCGTACATGGACAAGGTCAAGTACAAGCTCATCCCCGGAATCTACTAGTTTTGGTGTACCAATGAAACCCACATATCGCTCTCTTGAAGTTTTTCCATTAACCAGTGACCATGTACAGGGCTGTATTGATCTCTGGGTAACCCAGTTCAAAGTGGCTCGGGCATCTAATCCTAATCTGCCCGAAGCGTGGCTCCTGAATACATCCTTGCTTGAAACCTACCTCTGTAACCATGTTGAGAAAAATCAGGGCGTAGTTGCATACTCAAAGGGGGAACTCGTTGGGTTCATGGCTTACGATCAGTCAATGTTCCATGGTGAAATGACAAGTTTCTCACCAATCATCGGCCATGCCTCTATTCCAGAGAGTCGGTCCACGATATACCGGGTTATGTACAGTCACATCTCAGCTATCTGGGTTTCAAGTGGCTCACTAAGCCACATGATCACCAGCTACACCAGTGACCAAAGTCTTGTTGACACCCTCTTCCACCTAGGGTTCGGTGTTTACGTCGTGGATGGGTTCCGGGGCACAAAGCCAATAACCTCAGGTTCCAGTTTGCCTGTTCGAGAGGCAAAACACTCTGATCTACCTGAAGTGAAACGGTTGGCGGAAGACTTCAGGCAGTACTTCCTGGGTTCACCTGTCTTCCTTGTTACTAAGCAACAGAAGGATGAGTACTATACTGATCTTCTTGACAACCCTGATGGAGTAACGTTTGTCACGGAGAACAATGAGGGGTTGACTGGGTTCCTCTATGTTCGAGTGAACGACCAACCAGACGTGTATGCACTTGCAGCAAAAGGAGTCGGTATGATCGATAAACTCGGTGCCTTTGTCGATGAGAAGGCTCGTGGTTCAGGTGCCGCCGTTGAGTTGCTGAAGGCTGCAGTTGACTGGTGTGGAGCCCGTGGACTGGATGTAATCCATGTTGACTATGAGTCTGCTAACCTGTACGGGAGTGGGTTTTGGGCGAAGTATTTCCCTCCATCTTTGTACTCCCTTCGACGAAAAGTCAACCAGGATATCTTGGACTAGATACTAACTGTTTTATCCAGTGTACCCTTCCTATCCGCCATGCTCTACGTAGCCGGTGGCATCATCAAGGAGAATGGTTTGTACCTCATAGCCCAGAGGAAGAAGGACGATGATTACGGGCTCAGATGGGAGTTCCCCGGCGGTAAACTGGATGCAGGTGAGTCAGGCGAGGAGTGTATAGTTAGGGAGCTCAAGGAGGAGCTGGACATAGACGTGGAGGTCATTGACCTGTACGCCGAGTTTGTGGAAGATACCCTGACAATCCTGTATTATCTTGTGAACCGTGTATCAGGTGAAATAGTCCTGAACGACCACGAGCAGGTCCAGTGGGTCCCCCTTAACAGGCTCCATGAGTATGATTTGCTCTCTGGGGACAAGGAAATAGCCGAAAAACTAGCCCAGTGAACATTTTCCGTATATTTTAACTAGGGTAAGCACGGTGATTTGTGCATGTCCGACGATATGGTGAAGTATTACAGCGACCGCGCCAAGGAATACGAGGAAATCTACGCCTGGAGGGACCCCCACAGGCAGGAAGAGCAGGACCTGATGGGCGAGGAACTGAGAAAGGCGTTCAACAAGAAACGTGTACTTGACATCGGCTGCGGGACAGGTTACTGGCCCGAGAAGTACAGCGAGACCGCTGAGAGCATTTTTGGTATAGACATCAATGAGGCTGTGCTTGAGATAGCACGAAGCAAGCAGTACAGTTGCCCCGCAGAGTTCAAGGTGATGGACGCCTACAACATGGAGCTGGATGAGAAATACACGGGGTGTATCGCCTCTTTCATGCTGAGCCACGTGCTCAAGAAAGACATGGACGCCTGGATTGACCATATCCACGACCAGTTAGAGCCCGGTGCATCAGTTTTCATCGCAGACAACACCTTCAACGAGGGAATCGGCGGCAAACTCCACACCAACCCAGATGACCCCAACACGTACAAGCTAAGGACACTGAACGACGGCTCACAGCATATGATTGTGAAAAACTACTTCACCGTGGAGGAACTCGTGGAGCTATTCGGGGCCCACACAAAAGGGGTCACAGAGAAAAACGTGTTCATGGGCAAATGTTTCTGGTGGGTTAACTACCAGTACCAGCCCTAGGCTACAGGCGCAAAATCCGCCTTCGGCGCACCGCAGAGTGGGCACTCCCAGTTATCCGGAAGGTCAGCGAACGCTGTACCAGCTGCGACTCCGTTATCAGGGTCCCCCTCAGCTGGGTCGTAAACGTATCCACAAACTTGACACTCATATTTCTGAGACATGGATTAGGCTAGGACACTGCGTTATTTAAAATCAACTCACTGGTTTTGCTCGTCTTCACTATAAACGGAAAGACTATAATCTCCGACTAATCAATGGATTCTGATGCTAGCCGAGAGGGAAGCCGCGAAGTACCCGTTTCTAAGGGCAGGCTTGAATCTACTGGAAGGGTTGAACCTCCAGTTAGATGAGCTAGCAGGTCCCGCGTATTCAAAGGTTGTTGACAGGGCAAAGGACAGGGTCATCGAGGCTATTCTAGCAGGTGAATCCACCTCAGATTTAGCCAACGTGGATTCCATGACCGAGATACTCAGCTACCCCATCGCAGTAATGTTCGTCACACTCATATCAGAACAGTTCCTCAACAGACGGTTCAGCCTCAGCGAAGCCGTCCGCGCCTACGGTCTACTCCAGAAGGAGGACGAGGGCAGAATACTGCAGATCGCACGGGAGGAGTTCAACTGGGACATCAAACAGGACCCAGAGACCATCGACGGCGAGACTATGAGCCTCAAGCTCGCGTTCACGGACTACCTGAACCTAGCATCCGGTTTCCACGAATCAAAATGGAAGCTCGTGAACCGCAAGATGGAGAACGGATTCGTCGCGTTAACCGACAAGGAAGCGGCGCGACTCATGCAGGTGGAGGTAGAGAAATGGGTCAACGAAAGGGTAGCCACACCGAGTAAATTCCCGTTACCATTACCCCTAGATGTCAGGCTAAACGAGGTCAAGAAGGTCTTTGACGATAACAGGTCCAAGCTCAGCGGAGGCGAGTTGCCCACCGAGGTCATGAACGAGGCGTTCCCGCCGTGCATCAACTACTGCTTAGAGGGCTTGCTTTCCGGTAAACGGGCAAGCCACATGGAGCGGTTCGCGTTGACCACATTCCTTGTGAACATCGGGATGCCGATAGACCAGATGGTGAGTTTCTACACCGATGTAACAGACTTTGATGAATCCAAGACACGGTACCAGATAGAGCATATCGCCGGGTTGAAGGGCAACAGGACCAAGTACACTCCCCCCACGTGCAACACGCTCAGGACACACCGCGTCTGCAGGAACCCTGACCGCATATGTGACAGGATAAACCACCCCCTCTCTTACTACCGTCGGAAGGTGTGGAGTCTCAATAAGCGTGCCGAGGAAGCCGCGGCGAGGGAAGCAGCCAAAGAGGAATCTGAATCCTCAAATACCGCGACGAAGGAATAACTTCGAAATGAAACGGGAGCTTACTGAGGAACGCCGAGAGAAACTCAGACAGGTGGGACTACATTACTGCAAATTATACGAGAACGTCGTCAGGTACAACGCACCCGCCTGTAGCAAATGTGAACATTCCACCTACCCTAGACGGTAACCAGTTTTATACCCGTCACACATCAAGGATTAACCATGGAGCAGGAGCCCTGGGGAAGCCCAAAGTTCGTGGGTGAGCAGTTCGCTAAATGGTACCGCAAGAACGCGGGGACCATACCTGCACCGATTGACCTCCCCAGACGGGAGTTCGCTTTCCTCACCTTCCAGGGTAGGGGAATGCATCGACATATTCAACTCCCCACTTTGAGGGAGCTCCAAGGGTACCTCAGGAATAACGGACCTATGCACTCCTACCACAGCAGCAGCTACTATGAGAACCCTACAGCGGATATGGCGATGAAAGGTTGGAGTGGAGCAGATCTGGTGTTCGATATTGACTCTGACCACGTTGCATTGCCTTGTCAGAAAACACATGACAAATGGTGGTGCAGAAACTGTGACGAGCAGGGAATGGGGCACCCACCAGAGATATGCAAATGCGGGAAAGCCCAGTTCACCACCGAAACATGGCTATGCGCAGACTGCCTCCAAGCAATGAAGTACGAGGCAGAGAAACTACTGGATATCCTAATCTCCGATTTCGGAGCAAAGATCGAGAACCTAATCACAAACTTCAGCGGCAACAGGGGCTACCACGTCCACGTCCACAGCGACGCCATGATTGGACTTAACCAAAACTCTCGAAGGGAGATAGTTGACTATATCATGGCGACTGGGCTCGAAGTGAATTTACAGGGATTCAAACCGGGGAAGGGCACCCGATCAACGCTAGCTGAGGGCGGCTGGAGGGGAAGAACAGGGCGAGCCCTGTATGATTATCTCTCCTCTGCCACCGAGAAGGAGATCAGGGCACTCAAGATGAGTCCAAACGCGACAAGGGCCGTCATAAACTCAAAGGACGAGGTGCTTGACACATTGATGACCAAGCACCCAAGTAACCTACTCCCCCTAATCCCACCCAAACAGCTGGACAAACTGGTGGCAAAAGCAATCAAGCTCCAAGCGAGCGAGATAGATACCGTCGTAACCACGGATATCCACAGGCTCATCAGGATGCCAAACACACTCCACGGCAAAACGGGGTGGCAGGTGCAGACGATTCCATACGGCAAGTTACCTAGCTATGACCCGTTGATACAAGCCGTGGTCCAGACAGGTGAAGATGTCAAACTGGAGTTCAAGGGAGCCCCAAAAATCAAAATACTTGGCGAGGAATATGGTCCATACGAGGAAGGAGCCATCGTAGAACTGCCTTTAGGTGCAGCGCTATTCTTCCTGTGTAAGAAAGGAGCGAGGGTTATACAATGAGCGAAAGATATGGTAGACTCCACGAAGCGTGGGACAAGGAGAGGCAGAACAAGGACCTCCAGACCATACCCGACGACATGCTCCACGAGATGAGGGACTATATCGCCACCATCAACAAAACCCCAACCGACGAGAATACCCTGGCAGGGCAGCTAACTCGAACCGAGAAAAAATACGCCAACCAGATTCTCCGAGAACTCACCGAGATGAGACTCAAGAAGATAGTCACACTTGAGGTCAATAACCAGCCCATAGATGCCCAGGCTATGACCCCAGAGGAACAGAAACTCCACAGCAACTTCAGGCACCTTTTAACTGGGTTCAGACAGGGATCTGACATGCCTGAAATAGCACCCATTTCAGTCACACCCAAATCCGAGCCAAAACAAAAGGTCAAGACCACTAGGGCGAAACCGACACCTAAACCCGTCATCAAGCCCACAGATGTCACGCTGATTTTGGTAAGGTTCTTGCAGCCACTGCCCGCGATAATGGGTATTGACATGAAGGCTTATGGGCCGTTCCAGCCCGAGGAGCTGGCGACAATCCCCGCGCAGAACGCTGAAAACCTCATTAAAAGAGGCATAGCTAAACCCGTTGAAGTAGAACCTTAGCGAAACATCGCCTTTATACTCCGCCTTTACTTGGATACTAATCCCTCCTGAAAGAGTTAAACCTAATAAGGAGAGGCAGTGCTAAGACCAAGGAGAATAGCCATGAAAGTACCGAAGACCATGCGGACGTACTGCCCGAAGTGCAAGACGCACACGGAGTTCAACGTCAGCATATACAAGGCGGGCAAACGCCGGGGTGCAAAGAAGGGTGAACGCAGGCAGGCCAAACGAAAGAAGGGCTACGGCGGACAGACGTTCCCACTACAGCACAATCAGGCAAAAGTCACTCAAAAGCAAGCACTCACACTAAAGTGCAAAGAATGCAACTACGGGCTCATGCGCAAGGGACAGCGTCTCAAGAAATTGGAGATAGTATAAAATGGCAGAATGGGAACATCTAATTCCACGACCTACAAGCAGGTTCCTCAGGGTACGTTGCATAAGTTGTGAATCAGAGCAGATCGTATTTAGTCACAGCAACACTGCAGTCCAGTGTCAGACATGTGGCGAGAAAATCGTTGAGCCTACAGGCGGAAAATGCAGGATCAACGGCGCAGTAGTAGCAGTTTTAGGGTGAATTAAATGAGTTTAGGACTTCCAGATTGGCCAGAAGTTGGGTACGTCGTCATCGCCACTGTTAAAAAAGTGGAATCATACGGTGCCTACGTTGTACTCGACGAGTTCGGTGGCAAAGAAGGACTCCTGCACATCAGCGAGATTAGTAGCAGATGGGTAAGGAACATCCGTAACCACGTCAGACAGGGCCAGAAGACAGTCCTACAAGTTTTAAGGACCGACCAAGCCAAGGGGCAGGTCGATCTAAGCCTCCGTAGGGTTAGTAAAGACGATAAACGCAAAAAGCTAGAAGAGTGGAAAAAAGCCAGGAAAGCAGAAACCCTGCTAGCCCAAGCAGCAACCGCTCTAAACATGGAGCTAAACGAGCTTTATGAGACTGAAGGCGAAAAAATCGTTGAAGAATACGGTAGCCTATACGAGGGAATGGAAGCTGCATCCAAAGTCGGAATTGAGGCACTAACGAAGACAGGTGTCTCAGCGAAGGCTGCTGAGGTTCTCAGTGAGATCAGCAAGGATAAGATCATAATTAAGGGTGTCACAATCCAAGGAGTCATCGAGATGACCAGCCTCACAAATGAGGGAGTCGAGGACATCAGGATGGCTTTCATCGACGCAGATGATGTGGCAAACAAACATGAGGCATCCATCAAAATCACCACGAAAGGTGCGCCAAAGTACAATATCGAGCTCACAGCCGAGGATTATAAAAAGGCAGAGCTAGCTATGGACAAAACTATCGGCTATATCCAGGATACCTGGGACAAAGTTGATGGCGCGTTCACATACACAAGGGAGTAAATTGAATGGTTTGGCTCCTTCGTAAGTGTAAAAACTGTAACGCTTACACTTTCAAGGATGAATGCCCAAAGTGTTCGGGTCCCGCGGTGTCACCTCATCCAGCAAAGTTCAGCATGGATGACAAATACCGGAAATACAAGATTCTGATGAAGCGTCTTGCCCAGAAAACAGAATAAACAATAATTATTGTAGTTATTGGGTGGAAAGGCTTTTTACACCACAGTTACCATGAATTTAATCGATAACAATGGCAAAAAGCTATGTTAGGATCTATGGTCCACCACTATTGAAGGCAATCAAGGCACTCGAAGGCGTAGCAGTTGAGATGGCTAACAAGACTGAGGTAAAGTTCAGTCACAAGTGTGTACCTTACCCCACAAGGATGCAGAGCGACAAAAATGACTGGAACAGCTACCTGGCAAACATGCAGAAGACATACAAGGACTGTTACGAGCCAGAGAAGCTGATCAGCGATGCATCAATGACTCTCGGTGACTATGACTTTGTGTTCGAGTGGACAAGCAAGCCAAGCCTCAGTAAGATCGAAGACCTAATCGAAAAGGTTGACGGTGTTCTAGCTGAAGTTGGCGTCATGTACACTATGACCACCGAGTAATCATCAAATTAATTTTCATTGTTTTTATTTTTTTTATTTACCCTGCCCTTCCATCAATAATTGCCAAATTATTCAATGAATTACAGTAGCCTCTGTTTGGTTGATAATAAAAATAAAATAAAAAAGGGAGTTATTATTCGGCTCGTTTTTCAGCTTCCATTCGCTGGGAGGACTCCTCAGCTAGCCTGAGTGCCTTCCGCTCCTGGAGTTCCTCGTAAACGATAAAGACTGGCATGATAACCCAGAGGGCAATCATTAGCCAGAACAGCATGGTATCAGTATCCATTTTAGGATTCCTCCGTTGCTTTCTTGCCACTTAGAACGTTGATTATCCCCTGGAGACCAGCGGAGAATCCACGCTTAGTGGTGATTGCTTCCTTCCAGTCGACGTCAACCTCTTCCTGTACCATCATCGTGTAGTTAACTCCAGGGATGTAAAGTAGCTTCTCGGGAATCAGTCCGTTTGGACGGAACATGATAACTCCGATAAGCAGTACACCTAGGAGAATACTCTCGAAGTATGCTACTGGGAAGAAGAATACGTTCTGTAGGAACCATTTGTTTACGATGATCACGCGGCGCATTGCGACAATTAGTGCACAGCCTAGGAAGGTTCCGGCGTTGTTACCGGGGCCTCCGAGGATGAGCATTAGCCAAGGCCAGTATGTCCAGAAAGCGCGCTGGTAGTTTGCCTCTACGACGAAGCTGAAGTAGAATGCAAGAAGAGTGCCTGATAGCGCTGTTACGCCACTGGCGAACATGAGTATGTTCCTCCTAATGCCTACTACGTTCTTACCTACGCTTCCGACTGTAACCTCGTTCTCACGAATAGCCCTCATTAGCCTGCCGTATGGACTGTTCAGCATCGTCCTGAAGACGAAGAAACTGACTAGTCCAATAAACAGAGTAATGACTGCCGTGAGTACTGTCCTGTCGCCTGGATACCACTCGAAAATGTTCGGGATGAACATACCGAGAGTACCGCCTGCGATCCATGGAATGTTTCTACCGAAGATCTGTGCAGCGTCTGCCATTGTCGTAAGGACGATCATCAGGTAGGTTGCCCTTAGCCTGATTGCTGGTAGACTGATAATAAATCCAACGATTGCGCCCAGTATAATCGACATAGCGATACTGAACAGCAGCATGGACCAACCGAATGTAGAGTTGGTCTCGATGTATGTGTTAGCAGTCCTGACGTTTGCAGGGTTGTTGTAAACCCAATCGAAATCCTCAGCCCATGGCATCAACTCAACACCTGCGCCTTCAATCATAGTGAACATCAACCTTACGGTGAATGCACTGACGGTGAAGCCGCCTGTGATGACCTGTACGGCGCATCCCATGTTAGGGATACCTGCGTTTCCGTACTGGAAGTTTAGCGCCATAGCGACGATAACGAAGAGACCGAAATACATGGCGATGTCGACGATGAGCCTTGAAACGCCCTCGACGGCTACGCCGCTAGTAAGTAGTCCTAGTGCAATATCTTGTAGCATTTTACTCGTCCTCCTTTAGCAGCCCGACTGTTTTCAGGAGAGTTTCTCCCGCGTCGGTTGCTACGAACTTTGACCATGCTCCCTGTAGACCGTTCGGCTCGACCAGCAGAACTGCGACGAGGAAGATCATTGGGATCATGGGCCTATACTCGCCTACCCATACGCCGATGATAGCTTGTCCCCAGGTTGTTAGCATAATCTCAGACATGCCGACGATTACGCCGCCAGCAACGCTTCCATAGATGCTGTCAAAGCCACCCAACAGACTACCGGCCATGATGCTTGTAATCATCATGGCGCCGGACGATGGAGTGCTCTGGAACCATAGGGGAATCATCGCGCCAGCTAGGCATGCGAGTCCTCCGGTTAGGAACCAACTGAACAACTGTATCTGATCGGTATTGATACCGAGAACCATTGCGAGCTCAGGATCTTCTGCGGTCGCCCTCATGGCGACACCCATCCTGGTTCTAGTAAGCATATAGTGCAACGCAATAACCATCGTGATGGTCATTGATATAGATACGATGAAAATTCCTGGGAAGCCAGCGAGCTTAAAGTCCGCTTCCTTCAACAGGAATGCCATTGTATATGTGTTGTACGTTTCTCTTAGCCAGTAAGCGTAGATCTGAATCAACGCCGTTAGGAAGATCTGGATAGCCAGTGTCGAGATAGTCAAGACAATTGACCCTCCGCCCATGTTCGTTAGTACCCTAATTACTACCAAGTAAACGAGTACGCTGAACAAGCCTCCGACGATGAAGGCTAGTGGGAACCCTAGGTAAGGGTTGATCCCCATGATCTTAGAGAATGTGTAGCTTACGTAGATCCCTATGCCTGCATAAGTTCCGTGCGCAAAGTTTGGTACCTTTGCGGTAAGATACGTTAGTGTAAAGCCGATACTTAGCAGCGTGAGTTCTGATGCGAACACCATCGCTGCCATCCAAATTGCAGGGATTAACATATTTAGTAAACCCGTAACCGTTGTACCACTTTGCGCTAATATAATTTTCCTCAAAATACGGCGCTTCTTCTCAAAAAAGGCGCCAAAATAGGGGTTTATTCAACGGTTTAATCAAAAATTAAGCTCAAAAAACGTGTCTATCTTTCATTTTTCAGTTTACGCTAATAAGGATTGGTAAAAACCTTATATAATGTAATGGTTGTAATTTCTCCTTGCGACAAACCATAAGGTGAAGCAAGACTTGGAAATGAAAGGTAACACACTAGCAATTGTGCTTCTAGTTGTCGGACTTGTAGTCGGCGCTGGAGCAGGTTATATGCTCAAACCCACGCCAGAAGTTGGCGAGGGAGGCGAAACAATCGTCGAGGTTGTAACAGCTCCATTGGAAGGAAAGACTATCCAGATTGGATACATCTCCTCAACCACTGCAGGACTCGAAACTACTACGCCATTAGTTCAGGACATCTTGATGCCCGACTATAACGCGTATGCAGCAAAATTAGACATGGATGTCGATTTCGACTATCTAATTGACGACGCGACTGGTCAGGCCGCTGTCCACCTAGAGAAAGTTCAGGGATTCAAATCCATGGACATTAACGTCTTTATGGGTGGCGGATGGTCAAGCCATGCGCAGGCGGCACTTAGCTATTGTAACGATAACGACATGCTAATGTGGAGCTCATCCTCAACAAGCCCACTTCTCGCAATCGACGACGACAATCTCTATAGGATGTGTCCAGATGACACAATCCAAGCCCCAGCCATTGCAGCAATGCTAAAGGCTCACGGTATTGAGGCGGTCATCGTTCTCCAGCGTGGTGATGCTTGGGCAGACGGAATATACAACTATTTCGAGCCCGCGTACACCAGTGCAGGAGGCGTGATTATCGAGAAGATCAGGTATGCAGGTGAAGCCACCGAGTTCAGTAATTATCTACAGACAGCCGAAGATCTGGTTGCTGATGCGATTGCTGAATACGGAGTAGGGCACGTAGGCTTTGAGATTATATCATTCTCAGAGAGCGTGGTCATGGTAACACAAGCAGTTGACTATCCATCCATTTACAGTGTAACATGGTTCGGAAGCGACGGTACGACACTATCACAGCAGCACTGTGACGACGCACCAGAGCAGACCGTCCAGGTTAGACTACACAGCACTTACGCTGCTCCAGCGGAGTCTGAGAAATTCAACGATCTGTACGATAGGTACTTTGGCTTAGTAAGTCAGCCATTCGGCTATTACTCAGCATGTAGCTACGACATTGGTTGGATCCTCACAGAGTCCATACTGAACAGCCAGAGTGTTGATGCAACAATACTCATCCCTATCCAGCACGACACCGCGTTCAACAACTTCGGTGCAAGCGGCTGGAACAGGCTGAACGTTGCAGGCGACAGGTACAGTACGAACTACCAGATCTGGAGCTACAGAATGGAAGGTGCAGATTGCAAGCCATACGTCTCAGGACTGTATGATGCAATCTCCGGCGTAGTCACTTGGTACACGGCAGAGATGGGTTACACACCCGCCGCTTAGGCACAAACCAAATCCTTTTTTTTATTTTTTTTATTTTATCTCAAAACAGACTTAGATATATTCTTCAAAATAATTTGTGAAAAGAAAGTTTTTTTGTCGTCCTTTTTGGGAAATAACCCAAATTTTGGTTCCTTCACATATGTCTAAAACCGGTATTCTCTGCAAAATTATTTAAAGACTTGCAGTACGCTATATGGATAGTTGATGCCGATATGTCGGAAATACTAAAAATAGATAACGTTCACAAATTCTTCGGCAAGTTCGCGGCCAACGACGGCGTTAGCTTCAGTTTGAAGGAAGGCGGCATCTATCTGCTCGTCGGGCCAAACGGCTGCGGAAAATCAACACTAGTTAACTGTATCTCAGGTATCTTCGTCCCAGAGATTGGGACGATCCATTATCGTGACGTAGACATCACAAGCGAAGACATGTACAAGATCGCGAGAAGAGGACTTGTGCGTACCTTCCAGATTGCGTCACCATTCTTGAGTCTAACCACTCTTGAGAACATGCTAGTGGCCTTGCCAGACAACGCAGGTGAGAACATCGCCTTATCCCTTTTCAAGCCAACATGGATTGACAGTGAAATCGGCGCCGTAAGGCGTGCAACCGAGCTCCTGAAAGTCCTTGGGCTAAAACACGTATGGAACAAGCCAGCGAACACCCTCAGCGGTGGAGAGCTCAAACTCCTAGAGATCGGACGCGCACTCATGAGTGGCGCGGAGACGATCCTACTTGACGAGCCCGTCGGCAGCATTGACCCCGTACTCTGTCACCAGATCTTCAGTCACGTACTGAGGCTCAGGGACACGCTAGGAATCACATTCCTGGTTATCGAGCACAGGCTAGAAGTAGCTGCCCAGTATGCGGACCATGTGTTCGCTATGGACAGGGGCAAAATGGTCGTCGAGGGAACTGCGAAGGAAGTCTTCGAAGACGAGCGAGTAATCAAGGCATATTTGGGTGAGTAAGATGGGTAGCAAATACATTATGGAAACAAAAGGCCTAAACGTAGGCTATGGTCCAATCCACGTCATCTATGACCTTGACTTCAAGGTCCCAGACGGAGAGGTAACCATTATCGTCGGTCCCAACGGTGTAGGGAAAACCACACTGCTCAAAGCAGTCATGGGACTCGCCACAGTTTACTCTGGTTCAGTTCACTTTGGGGGCAATGATATCACAAACAGCCAGCCATTCGAGAGGACTCTAGCCGGAATCGGTTACATGCCTCAGACAGGTAACATCTTCAGTAAGCTTACTGTAGACGAGAACCTGAAGATGGCTGCATATACCGTGAGTGATCCTGACCTCATCGCAGACAAGAAGGAATTCGTTTACAGTCTGTTCCCAAGACTCAAGGACTACCTGCCAAGGCAGGCAGGAACCCTGAGCGGCGGAGAGCGACAGATGCTTGCAGAGGGAATGGTTCTCATGAGGGATCCAAAACTGATGCTTGTCGACGAGCCAACTGCAGGCCTGATGCCAAAGCTGGTTAACGACGTTATGAGGCAGCTCAAGGAGATGGCTGACGAGACCGGACTACCTATCGTACTGGTCGAGCAGCGAGCTCGTAGGGCACTTGCCGTAGGAGACTACTCGTATCTTATGCGTGGAGGTAAGTTTACCTTCGAAGGTGGAGCAGCAGATCTGTTGGCTCACCCGCTACTAGACGAGATGTACCTGGGCGCCGTTGAAGTCCACGACTTGGACACAATCAAGGAGTAATTTTCTCCTTCCAATTTTATTTATTTTACAAAATAGTGGATACTAGGATTATCGTGATAATATTTTGTAGACCTTGTCAACAAGTGGCTGGTGCTCATCCTCAAGCATGTACTGGGGGTTGAACGTGACCACACCCGGGCATGGACCCAGCATGAACTCAGGCTGGTAGATGGCGTAGATAATGGGGTCACCCACCTTTAGCTCTGAGACAAGCTCCTTTCCTGATATACCCGTAACCGATTCGTCGAGAGTTATTGCGCAGAATGGCGCCATGGGCTCACCGTCCTCCACAACCTTCTGGTGCACAATCTCGGATGACACGCCGGGAATCTTAGCAAACTCATCCCTGAAGTACTCAGCCCACTTCGTCCAGTCATTGAACGCGTGCTCCTCGTCGTGGTCTAGATAAATCCACAGTGCTTCCACGAGCCCAACAATGGTCTCCCTACTCATCTTTGCAGCCCTCCCGACCCCGTTGAACGGGTATGACTGGAGGTGCGCCAATTTTATCAAGTCCTTTTTGCCTGCTAGCAGCCCAGAGTTATTTGGTCCTGCAAGGTGTTTCCCACCGCTGTATGAAACAAGATCTGCACCTTTCTCGATGTAGAGCTTTAGCCTTCTCTTGGGTGGAATCTGCGCCGCGGCATCCACGATAACAGGGACTTTATGTTTTTTTGCGATCTCGATTACTTTCTCAAGTGGTTGGCTTCCCCTCAGGTTTCTTGCAGTGTAGTAATACCCAGCCGTCCTCTCAGGGTCGAAGGCCTCGTCCAGTGCCTCCACGGTGGACTCTACTTCCTTGAAAACTCCCCCTGCAAGCGCGACGCTGTAATCGTAACTGTTCCTGTTTGTCTTTTGGACGATGAACTCGGTCTTCAACCCTTCAGTGCCCAGAGGCAACCTCATTGTAATGTGGCTCCAGCCCCTCCCATTGATGGGGTCATAGTTCTCAAGCTCTGTTCCTCTCATCATGCACGCCGCTGCGGCTAACTGTAAGCCACAGACAGCCGATGCCACAGGTAAACCAGCCTCGGCTCCAGTTGCCTTGGCGATCTCCCTGCCAGCCCAGAACTGTAGCTCTGTGATACTGGCGAAGACTTTGCCCGCCTCAGCCATTGCCTTGAAAATCCTCTGGTCGGGGATGCTGCCGCCGAGGGTGGTTATGCTTGTGGCGGCGTTGATAACTCGTTTAATTCCATACTTCTTGAAGGGGTTGGGTAAGGACATGAGTTTTCTATGGTTCAAATAAGTATAAAGAATGTATCCCGGCGATTAGCCGAGGATATCCCTGATTTTAGCAGCCACTGCGACCCCAAGCTTCTCGTGCATGTCAGCCTCAAGGTGGATTCCATCTAGCTGACTGGACTCGGCGTGTTCACCAGCGTCAAGGAAGTGAACATTTTTCTCGTTGGCAACTCTCCTGTACTGTTTGCTGAACCCGCTTGATTTCTCTGGTGCCCCAACGAAAATTTCAGTATCTGGGTAAGAAACCGCAGACGGAGGCGCTATAAGCAGTATCTCGGGAGCTTCCGCATCGATTCCAGTGTTGCTATTCTTGACAATGTCTACTAGGACTCCAGCACCGCTGGCGATCTCATAGGCGTTCACGTTGAACCGGGTCTTGAGATCGTTTGTTCCCAGCATGATAATGACCAAGTCCAGTGGCTTGTGGGTCTGGATACATGGTCTCAGGTAGGTTGCGCCGTTCTTGTCTAGCTCTATCGGGTCATCCCATACTGTGGTCCTGCCGTTGAGCCCTTCCTCGATGATTAGGTAATCGTCGCCAAGGGTTTTTCTGAGGATTCCAGGCCAGCGCGCGTCCCTCGGGAAACGTGTCTGGGTTGCCGGGTCGTAACCCCATGTGTTGCTGTCGCCGTAGCAGAGAATAGTCTTCATGGTGTAGAACTGGAGCATTCCCTTATCTATTTGATTGCGATGAAGTGAAGGCTAGTTTTTTATGAATCTTTGAACACGGCTAAACAGGTGTTTATTTGGCAACTGGGATCAAGGGCAAGTTCATCATTGGGCACGATGGGATCGAACACAGGTTACTGAACGACGGAGTGGTGGTGTATGAGGGAAACCGTGTGATACACGTAGGGAAATCGTACTCAGGTGAGGTGGATGAATGGATTGATGCGTCTACTGGGCTCGTCATGCCTGGGCTCATCAACACACATATTCACGCAGCTGGGGCTCCAAACGACAAGAGCTTCCTCGAAGACATCGGCGTGAGACCACTGTACGGCAGCAATTTAGGTGAAAATCTTTCAGCGTTAGGTCTCAGCACAAGCAAAGAGGACAAGGAGATACTGGCAAAGTACAGTCTCGCTGAATGCATCAGAAGTGGGAACACAACTATCATGGAGATTGGTATGGTTTCAGCGATCGGTGAGAAGAAAACCGTTGATATGGTTGGAGAGATGGGTCTTAGGGCATGTGTGGGGCATGACCTTGGGGACGGTTCAATGGTGAGGAGTGACGCCTATAATTTCTATACCGAATGGAACGGACTTGAGGTCGGGTTGAAACAGCTTGATGCAGCTGAAGAGTTCGTCAAGAAATACAAAGGGGCTCATGACGAAAGGGTGATGCCTGCGTTATACCCAGGTGGCGTAATGGGGTGCAGCCTAGAGTTCCAGAAGGCTATCAAGGTTAAATCCGATGAGCTGGGCGTCCCAGTTTCCATCCACGCCGGAGAATGGGTAGTGGAGTTCCAGAACATGCTTAGGATGTACGGGAGAACACCCGTTGAGGTGTTGTATGACTCTGGGCTCCTAGGGTCAAACCTTGTCATTGGACACCTCTGGGCAATAGCCGGTCACCCCATGCTTGGATACCCCAAAGTTGGTGGCGGGGACTTGGCTCTAATCGCGGAGAGAGGCGCAACTGTCTCCCATGATCCTGTTGTGTTTGTTAAGCGTGGCAACAGGATGCACAGCCACTCCAAGTATGTGGCTGCTGGGGTAAACGTGAGTATCGGCACCGACACAGTTCCCCAGGACATGCTAAACGAGATGAGGATAGCCTCCTATGTCTCCAAGATGGCTGACTGGGACCCCTACTCGGGGACCTCTAAGGAGGTGTTCAACAGTGCAACCCTCTCAGGGGCAAAAGCCATCGGAAGACCCGACTTGGGCAGGCTTGCCCCAGGTGCTTTGGCTGATATCACGATCGTTGAGATGAAGTCCATCAACAACGTCCCATGCAGGGACCCAGTCAAGAACCTGGTGAACTGTGCCCAGAGACACGATGTCAAGACTGTAATCGTTGACGGGAAAAAACTCGTTGAGAATGGTGGGATGCTGTACATCGATGAGGACAAGCTTGTGGAAGATGTTCAGGAGGTCGGTGAACGAATCTGGAGTAAGATACCTGACAACCATCATACGAGAAAGGAGGCGGACGATATCTCGCCGCAGTCATTCAAGAAATGGGTGTAACTCACCCTATTTTTTATAGTTCTCGACGAACCACTGGATGGTTTCCTCGATGTTCTCATCGAAGCTGTTCTCGGGGTTGAAACCCAGCACCTTCTTGGCTTTCTCTATGCTGCTCCAGTTCTGCCTGATCTCACCGGGCTTCCAGTCAATGTGTAGCGCCGGTTTAGGCTCGTAACCTCTATCCAAGAACTTCTGGTAGATGGTGTCAAAGACCTCCTCGATGGTGATCTCCGTTCCTGTCCCGATGTGGATCATCTCGTACTTGTTGGGAAGGTCCGTTACCAGGCTCAAATAGAGGGCTTTAGCAATATCCCTGACATAGACGAGGTCACGTGTCTGTGAACCGTCGCCCCATATCTCCACCTGGTCACCGTCCATGATCTGCTTGATGAACTTGGCAATAGCCGAGCCCTTGTGAATGGACTTTGGACCATAGACGCTGCTGAAGCGCAGGGCAACCGTGTTCAAACCGTAGCTCGCCGCCCATGCAGAGAGGTAGCCTTCGCCTGCCAGCTTACTGGCACCGTATGGGGCTAGTGGCTGTGGTAGAGTGGTCTCGCTGAGGGGAAGCTCTGCTTCACCGAGCAACGCGTTGGATGATGCGTGGACAACTTTCTTGGCTCCAACCTCTACCGCTGCGCTGAGGACATTTATCAGGCCCTTGATGTTGAGTTCCATGTCGTAGATTGGGTCCTCTACTGATGGCAGGACACCTGCTTGCGCTGCTAGGCTGATCACATAGTTGCAATCCGCCATCGCTTTCACGATGTCTTCCCTTTCCCTGATATCTCCCTCATGGACCGTGACGCGCTTGGAGTCACCTATGACTCGTTCAAGCATACCGTCATCCGAGGTGGAAAAGTTGTCCAAGACGCTGATATCCCAGTCCGTCTTTTCCAGCAAAAACTCGATGAGGTTAACACCGATGAAACCGGCTCCCCCCGTAATCAAGACCTTCATGTTACATCAATTAACGTGGATAGGAATCTAAGCATTGTTGTGTATTGAAAAGGTGGGCCACCAGCTTTCGCGATTTCGCGAAGCCGAAGACATCACTAATGTCGCAAACGGAGCGTGGTTTAACTTCCGAGTTCGGAATGGGTTCGGGTGGGTCCCACGCCCTTTGGCCGGCTACCCAGCTACCATCCATTGAAGTGATGTAAAAAGGTTGCGGAATCAGTTTGTGGGGGCTGGACTGGACCATTTATCGAAGATATTCTTGGGTTTTAATCTCTAAGCATAGCGTATCTCTAAACATTGGCCGTCTTCTTGGCTCAAACGTTGTTAACATGAAAAAAAGGGAACCTCGTATCTTTTCGTGCAATATAGTATATACAATGACAGTGATTCGTTACAACTAACCCCTGTTATTATCCTCGCTTTTCACATAGACGTGGAACAAAGAAGTGACCCCTTTTTGGAACACACAAAAAAAGAGGAATATGAATTGAAAATAATGTTCTTAATTATGGAATCATTCGCTTTTTTTTGCGTAATTTTGTTTATTTTGATATATTTGGAAATAGTATCAGAAATATGGATTGTCCAAAAAATACGTAACGATTATAGATGCCACTCTACCCATAGTGGTTGTAGGAAAGGAAGCCACTAAATACAGGGCAGAATTGGGGGGAGAAGCTTATCAGAGTAATCCGATCAGCCATCCGAATGCATCCATCACGGGTGCTCTGATCCCCTGAAGTGGCTCCGGACGCAAAGGACGTAATATAATGAAGTATGTTAGAAAAAGAGACGGGAAATTAGCTGAATTTGATAAATCCCGTATTGAGAACGCAATAGGTAAAGCCATGAGGGCCGTGGGCGATGGCAACGGTGAGACATCAATAGGACTCACCCATCTAGTTCTTGGAGAACTCAACCACCGGTTCGGGGACGATGGATGCCCCACTGTTGAAGAGATCCAAGACATCGTCGAATTATCAATAATCAAGGCAGGCTACGCGAGAACCGCTAAAGCCTACATCCTATACAGGCAGAAGCAGACCGAGACAAGAGAGATGGCCGCAGGGCTCAGCTCAGACGATATGGTTGAGAAGTACCTCATGCTGGACGACTGGAAGATCCGTGAGAACAGCAATATGAGCTACAGCCTACAGGGCTTGAACAACTATATCTCAAGCAACGTTATCAGCCGCTACTGGATCAACCGTATCTACCCCCAGAGTATACGTGAGGCACACACCAGCGGCGATATGCACATCCACGACCTAGCTGTCCTAGGTCCTTACTGCGTAGGCTGGGACCTCCCAGACCTGCTAATGTCAGGGTTCAAGGGCGTATCAGGTAAAATCTCCAGCAAGCCAGCGAAACACTTCAGGACTGCACTTGGCCAGATAGTGAACTTCTTCTACACGCTACAGGGAGAAGCAGCTGGAGCACAGGCTTTCAGCAACTTTGACTCATACCTCGCTCCATTCATCAAGTACGATGGACTCGGCGAGAACGAGGTAAGGCAGGCTTTCCAGGAGTTCCTATTCAACATTAACGTGCCCACGAGGGTTGGGTTCCAAACCCCATTCACAAACGTCACCATGGACATGGATGTCCCTAACTTCCTGAAAGACGAGCCAGTGGTTCTTGGAGGAAAACTCCACAACGACTTCTACGGTGACTTCCAGGACGAGATGGACATGTTCAACATGTGCTTCGCCGACGCCATGAGCATGGGCGACGCAGCGGGCAGGGTATTCACATTCCCGATCCCAACTTACAGCCTAACAAAGGATTTCAACTGGGAATCACCGGTCGCTCAGAAAGTGTTCGAGATGACAGCCAAGTACGGCACACCATACTTCAGTAACTTCATCAACAGCGACATGAGTCCAGAGGACGTCAGGAGCATGTGCTGCAGGCTAAGGATTGATAACAGGGAGCTACGGAAGCGTGGCGGTGGTCTGTTCGGCGCAAACCCACTCACGGGCAGCATTGGCGTAGTCACACTGAACCTGCCAAGGATCGGCTTCACAGCTAAATCCGAGGAAGCGTTCCTTGAGCGAATAACCGAGTTAATGGACTTGGGCAAGGACAGCCTTGAGATCAAGAGGAAGACCGTGGAGAAGCTGAGTGAGAACGGCTTGTACCCATACAGCGCCTTCTACCTGCGCAACGTAAAGGAAGCATTCGGCTCATACTGGAAGAACCACTTCAGCACAATTGGCCTACTCGGTATGAACGAGGCAATAGTGAACCTCATGGGAAGCAACATCAACACCCCAGAGGGTGAAGCCTTCGCCGAGAGAGTCCTCCTACACATGAGGGACAGGCTCAGCGACTACCAGGAGGAGACTGGCAACATCTACAACCTTGAGGCAACACCAGCCGAGGGCACAAGCTACAGGCTTGCACGGATGGACAAGGCAAGGTACGGCAGCATACAGGTGGCAAACGAAGACAAGCTACGCCCAGGCGTGGAGCCCTTCTACACCAACAGCAGCCAGATGCCAGTCGATGCAGACTTAGACCTGTTCGATGTGCTGGACCACCAGAACAAACTACAGCCACTCTACACCGGCGGAACCGTGTTCCACACGTTCCTGGGGGAGAAGATGCCCTCATGGAAGGCGGCGGCTACCTTAGTCAAGAAGATGGCGGAGAACACAAACATCCCCTACTTCACACTGACTCCAACCTTCAGCGTATGCGCCGCACACGGCTACATCACAGGAGAGGAGTACGTATGCCCCACATGTGGTGACGAGACCGAGGTCTACAGCAGGGTCGTCGGATACATGCGACCAGTCAAGCAGTGGAACGACGGCAAGCAGGCGGAGTACAGCATCAGGAAGACATTCGATCAGGCTGCACCCCTCATCGAGGGGCACGACGATTGAGATTCGCTGGCTTCCAGAAGACCAGCCTCATCGACTACCCTAACAGGGTAGCTTCTATTCTTTTCACTTCAGGTTGTAACATGAGGTGTCCTTTCTGTCATAACGGGGATATCGTTCATGGTTTTACTGGATCTTTCCTTGAAGAAGACGAGGTAATGGCGACTCTACTTGAACGAAAAAAGTACATTGATTCGGTGGTGGTCACGGGTGGAGAGCCAACCCTCCAACCAGACCTCGTACAGTTTCTGAGTAAGCTGCATGAGAACGGTTTCAACATCAAACTTGACACAAACGGGCTGCTTCCCAACGTACTCAAAGAATGTATACCATACCTGGATTACATCGCGATGGACATCAAAACATCGCTACCCAATTATCAGCTTCTTGGGGCTGAAGATGTCTCACCGATTCTTGAGAGCATAGATTTAGTCATGTCCAGTGGAGTTGACTATGAGTTCAGGTGCACCGCTGTACCCGGACTGGTTGAGACCGAAAACATAGCCCAAATGGGTGAGATGGTTAAAGACGCTCGACTCTTTGTTTTCCAACAATACCGACCCGAGAAAACACTGGACCCCTCATACGGGAACATACAGCCTCACCCCGATGAACTGATTCGAGCATTCTCCAAAATCATGGAAGACTATGTTGAAACAGTTCTGCTGCGAATCTAGACCCTAATTTTTACCCATTAATTAAAAAAAATGGTTAAACCTGCTCTTTGAGCAGGGTTCCCAGTATCTTGATGCCCTCGACGATGTCATCGATGCTGGGGTGGCTGTAGTTCAGCCTTATGCAGTTATGCACATCTGTGGTGTAGAAGCTGCTTCCTGGTAGGTACGCTACGCCCCTTTCCACTGCTTTCATGAGCAGCTCGGTGGTGTTGACGCTCTTGGGCATTTCGACCCATAGGAACAAGCCTCCCTTCGGCGCGTTCCATTTCGCCTCCTTGGGGAAATAGGTGTCCATGGTCTCAAGCATAACGTCCCGCTTCTTCCTGTACACCTTCTTCATCTTCTCGATCTGCCTGTCAACGTCGCCGCGCTCAAAGAGCTTGGCAGCCGCGTGCTGGCTGATGAGGTCGTTGCTGATGATTGTGCTCCCCTTTGCCTCCATCATCTTTGCGATGAATGGATTAGGCGCAACCAGCCAGCCGATCCTCATGCCGGGGCTGACGATCTTGCTGAATGTGCTGGTGTACATTACCCTGCCCTCGGTGTCCAACGCCTTGATTGGCAGAGGCATCTCGTCCTCGAATGTGATGTACCCGTATGGGTTGTCCTCCAGGATGAGGAAATCATACTTCTTGGCTAAGGCTAGAATCTTCTCCCTTCTCTCCACCGTGAGCATGCTGCTCATGGGGTTCTGGAACGTTGGGATGATGTAGAGGAGCTTGACCTCCTTTCCCTCCGCGATGACCGCCTTGATTGTTTCCTCAAGTGCCTCTGGGTCCATGCCGTCCTGGTCCAGCTTTGCTTCCCTGATGTCGGGTTTGCATGGCTGGAACGCTGTAAGCGCCGAGAGGTACGTCGGAGCCCCGACGATAACGACGTCACCTGGGTCCATGAATATACGGGCGACAAGGTCAAGAGCCTCCTGGCTGCCTGTTGTGACCATGATCTCCTTGTATGGGTCAGCGTCGATACCGTGACCTTTCATCCACTTGGCGATCTCCTCCCTCAGAGGTTGCATACCAGTTGTGCTGCCGTACTGCAGCATGACTTTCCAGTCAGCCTCAGTGGCGTCCATGAGTGTGGACTTGACCTCCTTCCATGGGAAGCTCTCAACGTCATACATTCCACCGGTTAAGCCAATGATCTTCTTACCCTGCCTTGCCAGTTCCTCTGCCGCGAGCACCACTGTCGTCAGCACGCCTGGCTGATAGGATGCACCCAGTTCCGAGTAATACTTTTCGGGGTTCATTTCTTTCACCAAGAACAGGGTGGCATTTCATATTTCTATCTTCGCCCCTTCAAAAACGACTGTGGGTATCCCTTACAACAACTCTTTTACCATTCATTAACCAATGAATCATTGGTGTATTTTTTGTCTCAAATAAAACTCAGTCCAGCGGAGCAGAAGGTCTACGACCTGGTCAGCCAAAGCGATGTGATGTGCAAACAACTCGGTCCAAACGAGAGCGGGGCAGTGCCTGGACTCATACAGAAGGGGCTCATTGAGGTCTACAAGAAGGATGTCTCACCCTACAGGGTCAAGAAGATCAAGTACCTGCGCAAGGTATAACCCCATTTTTCCTCCTAAAATCTATAACCGGATAAACCAACCCTATTTCATGACTTATGACATCTTAATCAAGAACGGCAAGATAATCGACGGAACTGGGAATGTCTGGTACAAGTCCGATGTTGCCGTCGAAAAAGGCAAGATAGCCGTCATTGGGCGTGATCTAGGTAGAGCGGACCACGTAATAAACGCGGATGGGCACATCGTGAGCCCCGGTTTTATCGATATTCACAGCCACAGTGACCTCCCGGTCCTCATCGACCCCATGGCACACAGCAAGATCAGGCAAGGGGTCACAACTGAGGTCGTAGGCCAGTGCGGAAACTCCGCAGCACCCATGTACGAGAGCCTACTAGCCTACAGGGAGCAATTCGGTAGAAGCAGCGTCCCGGATGACTTTGTTTACAGCTGGACCAACATGGAAAGCTATCTGAACTTACTTGACAAGCAGGGTATCGCACTGAACATTGCCGCGGTCCTCGGGCACGGAACCGTGAGGGCGAACGTTATCGGTCATGAGAACCGCCCCCCGACTCCAGACGAGCTTGAATCTATGAGGGGGCACGTCAGGGACGCGATGAAGCAGGGGGCGTGGGGTATGAGCACGGGACTCATCTATCCTCCAAGCGTATACGGTGACCAGGCGGAGATCACTGAGCTCAACAAGGTCGTATCCGAGTACGATGGCGTCTACTTCAGCCACATCAGGGGTGAAGGGGATACGCTTCTGGACGCTGTTGTCGAGGCGTGTGAAATAGGAAGGGATGGGGGCACACCTGTCCAGATCGCCCACTTCAAGGCAAGCGGCGCAGAGAACTGGGGCAAGACCAAGGAGAGCTTAGCACTCGTGGAGAAATACCGCGGAATGGGCGTCGAGGTGACGTTTGACCAGTATCCATACATCGCGTCAAGCACAGGGTTGACCGCGTTACTCCCCCACTGGGCTCACGACGGAGGGGCAACAAAGATGCTTGAGGTGCTTAAGGACCCCGCAAAGAAGGAGAAGATCAGGAAAGAGCTTCGCCTAAACTATGGCTGGGACAAGATTCTTGTTACCAACGCCAAGAACAACCCCAAGTACAACGGCAAACACATCAAGGAGATATCGGAGATGATGGGCTTGGAGCCATTCGAGGCATATCTTCAGCTCCTGATAATGGAGAACACTCAGGTTCCCAGCGTCATGTTCGGTATGACCGAGGAAGACGTAAGGCGCGTAATGAGGAGCCCATACGGGATGGTTGGAAGCGACGGCTCAGCCATAAGCCCACAGGGTATATGGGAGAACATGGTTCCACACCCAAGACTATACGGGACCTTCCCGCGAGTTCTAGGCTATTACGTCCGTGAGGGAGTCCTCAGCCTTCAGGAGGCTATCAGAAAAATGACCGGTGCGCCCGCCCAGAAGATGGGCTTCAAGGACCGTGGTCTGTTAAGGGAGGGCTTCAAGGCTGACATAACCGTGTTTGACCCAGAGAAGATTGAGGACGTAGCTACTTTCACAGATCCACAGAGGTATGCGGCTGGCATTCCATATGTTATCGTGAACGGTGAGATAGTTATAGAAAAAGGTGAGCACACGGGCAAGTTGCCCGGTGTTGCCCTAAGAAGATCCTAGAAACTCTTTCAACTCGTTGAGGGTGGTCGCCTCCTTTTCGGTGGCGATCCTATTTTTTCTGTCCTCAGGGATCGAGTCTCCGGCACTTGTCTTCAATGTGCTGGTCATCCAAACGATCCGGTTATACCCACCGTCTGCCTGGAACGCTTTCTTGCTCTTCAGGTACGTGGTAGCAAATGTTGCGAAACCATCCTTGTTCTGGTATCCCGCGACGTTGTTTGCGAGTCTCGTCCATGTCCATCCTCCGGGTGCTTCCCCCTGATATCCACGGTTTACGAGCCCAATTCCATCCATCTCTGGGATGTAATATGCGACGTTCTGGAAACAGCTACAGGCTGTATGTGGGTGCTCGAATATGCTGTGCATGAAAACCCGTTCAACCCTCCCCTTGGTCCGTTCCTTGGTTGCCTTGTTCACACCACTGTATTCCCCTTTCACGGGGTCCAGTAACTCACCTTTCTCGATGAGGGTGCATTTGTAATATGGGTTATCTGGTGCCAGTAACGCCTGAGTTTTCAGGACATACCATGGGCTTGATCCACACTGGGATGGGCGATCCGGTGAGACTGTGCATGCGTGGCTTAGGCTGAAGCTTGCGCACCTCATGCATCCGTAGAACGCCTCGACACTTTCCTCGGTTGATCCGTCAATGTGTGCTTTTCTTTCAGTCTTGAACTGGTTGATGGCTTTACCTAGCTCTTTGATCTCTGCCTTGTTTAGCAGTAAACTGATTCTCATTGGTCCAATCTCTGGGAAGTTGTTCCTCAACTCCACTTGGATCACCTTCAACAAGTGCTCGTACTTGAAGCCACTTTCAACGGCAGCCTTGGACGCCTTCAATGACTTAACTGAGCCCATGACAAGGTTCACCTGCACTCCTCGAATGTATTTGATCACCCTAAGTAGGGAGCCTTCGACGCCAAGGGTGACGATGTCATCGACAACTGGGTTTCCAAGTTCCACTAGTATCGAAACGTCGTTTGGGGTCTCCGTGTTCCCAATAATTTCCAGTTCATCTTCCTTGACGTCATGGTTCGGGATCACCGCAGCGAAGCTATTTTTTGAGCCTTTAATGTAGATGACTGGCTCATCGATGTTTTCCCTGCTGAAAATTGGCCCTACCTCTAATGGGACATCTGGTACTGCCTTCTCCACAAGCCTAGCCCTTACGTTGGGTAGGCTCCAAGCCGTTTTGACCATCTCATCGAGAGTTTTCGTCTCGTACGACATACCCACTAAACCCCTAGATTCCCCAAGTATGACCAGTGGAACCCCGAATGAGAGCAGGGACTGAACCATGATTTTCTCAAATTTTTCCAGTTCACCGGTTACGAAAACGACTCCTGGGGCGTATTCCTCAATCTCATGGGTTATCGCGTGGCTTGAACCTGCCTCCGCCCGGGCATATATGAGTGCGTATCTCGCCATCAATTGGCCAAAATACACGACTCCAGTGTCCCTGTCACCGTAATCGGTGTGCATGACCTCGGCGAGGACTGAACTGGACCTACCCGTGGAGTGTACCTTGATATTCTTTGCTTGAAGCAACTCCGCGAGGTCAACAAGCTTTTTGTCTCCTCCAACCATCAGGGCCCAGGCATTGGTTCCCTGGTTCAACCCCAGACAGCTTGACCTGAAACGGTCATCGCTGATGAAGTATTCCTCGTGGTCGTCATATCCTGACTCCACTTGTTCGGCTAACCAAAGCGCGTCAAGGAAATGGCCTCCTTTTTCCTGCTTTATCCTATCAAGTGCGCCCTCAATCATCTCATCCGATGCACTGTTTACCCCTGTCAACCCGTATAGGATGGGGAACTTGAACTCAGTACCCGGATACTCTGGTCTATTCGTAGCCAGATTGTCTTTGAAAAACTTGTAAGCCATCTCACCCATATCGATCACCTAACTCGGGAAACAGGAAGTTGGCTGGCTATAATGGTTGAGCTTACCGGAGGTTTTTGTACATCCGGAAGTCTTCTTTCACCGTGTTCAGAACAACGTGGGTGTTGGTGCGCTCCACGTATTCCATTGCCAGAAGGTCCTTGGGGAACTCGCTGAGTTCACGCCTGTTCCTGAACTTTGCAATCACGATGCTGTCTACTTGGCCGGTAACATCGTACACTGCGCAAACATATGGAAGCTTGGCGATTTCCTCTTGAGTTTCAAGTAATTTGCCCCTGCCTACCGTTACTGTCATGATTACGGTGAGCTCAAACCCGAGTCGCTCGAAATCCACAATAACAGAATAGTCCGTGATTACCCCTGCTGACTCCAGTCTTTGGATGTGGTTGATGACTGTTGCGGCTGATACCCCGATTGCCTTCGCAATCTCTCTGTTGCTCCTATTGGAGTTTATGAGTAGTTCTGCGAGAACCTTTCTATCTATTTCATCTAAAGCGAACATGTTCTTCACCTTTGTGTACTGTTTTAATCAAAAGCTATATGCATGTATATGAAACTTACTATTTGATTCATTATTGTGAAGATATATGCTACATGAGCTTCACGTTTGTATTGCGCGCATCACACCTTTTAGTTATCGCCTTCTCTTTCACTTTTTATGGCGAAAATTAACACATCTATGTTAAAAACCATTCACATATGTTAATCAAGTGATGCAATTACTTCACAAATGTTTAGGAAAGCAGGGAAAAGGTATATATTGGTGATTGTTGTGCAAGGGAGTTATTATGGTTTCAAGCGTCTTGACCAATGAAAGCTCTGTTGACATGATAATGGAGAAGGTTAGAAAACATGACATCAAGTACATCAGGCTAATCGTCGTTGACCCCAACGGAAGTCCAAGGGCGATGCTTATCCCCGAGTATCAAATGAGGGACTCACTGGAGAACGGTGTTGCCTTCGACGGAAGTAGTATCCCCGGATTTGCTGACGTTAACCAGAGTGACTTGAACCTACACCCAGATCCAAGTACATTCCTCGTGCCCATGTGGGAAACGCCTGGAATAGCCTTGATGTTCTGTTACGTGAGTAAGCCAAACGGAGACCCATTCGAGGGCGATCCACGAGGTCACTTGAAAAGAACTGTTGATGACTTGGAGAAGAAAGGATACGGTTTCAACACAGGTCCTGAGCTTGAATATTTCTACGTCACCGACGACAACGGAAGCGTCGCACCTTATGGAAGCGGGGGATACTTTGATCTTCCTCCACTGGACCCAACTGAGGACGTGAAACTTGAAACACTGATGTGTCTGGAGGCTGCAGGGTTCCAGCTAGACCGTGTCCACCACGAGGCTGCTTCAGGTCAACAAGAGATTAACTTCCGATACAGTGACGCACTGAAGACAGCGGACAACGTCATCCTCTACAAGCTTGCGGTTAAGACAATCGCCAAGAAACATGGGACCACAGCCACTTTCATGCCAAAACCATTCTGGGGCATAAACGGAAGCGGCTGCCACATGCACCAGAGCATAATGGACTTGGACACCGGAAAAAACATCTTCAGCGACCCAGACACCGATTTCGGGCTCAGCGAGACTGCCATTCACTATATCGGTGGTATACTCAAACACGCACCTGCGATGTCAATGATAGTCGCCCCACTCGTCAACAGCTACAAGAGGCTGGTACCTCACTACGAGGCACCAGTCTACGTCAGCTGGGGATACGCAAACAGGAGTGCACTGGTCAGGGTACCACTTGCACCCGGAGATAAGAACAGCGTTACCAGGGTAGAATACAGGCACCCAGACCCATCTGCCAACCCCTATCTGGTAGCATCTGCTCTCTTGAAGGCGGGATATGATGGTATCGACAATAAAATTCAGCCCAGTGATCCACTTGTCGAGAACATCTATGAGTTGACTCCATCGGAGATGGAGGAGAAAGGCGTAGGATACATGCCTGAGCATCTCGGAGACGCGGTTGACACCTTTGAAGGAGATAAGACCATGAAGGACGCGCTTGGCTCATTCCTGTATGAGAACCTTATCAAGCTGAAGCGAGCAGAGTTTGCGAGCTACATGGATTTCACTGGGGTAGAATGGGCTGCAAGCAGACCAAAAATTACCTCATGGGAGTACGAGCGCTACCTAACCCGCTGCTAAACTTCACAGCTGAGCTTAGCGATCTTCTCAGGGAGGTCGTCAAGTTCCTCAATCATTTTCTTATACCATCTATCCAGCGCGTCCTTGATTGATGCCTTAAGCATTTCCGGTGGAACAGGCTTGTAGATGAACTTGTACCCGCCTAGCCCGATTAGTTCCTCGTCGCGTATGGCTAACCCTTTCTCGACTAGGTTCTGGAGAAGTCTCTGGGCTGTGGACCTGCTCTTTTTCATGAACTCGGTGGCCTCTTGGATGGTGATGGGCCCCTTGTTGACTAGGATGCAGTATGCCCTGATCTCGGTTGTCTTTATGCCTAGGGCGCAACGCATCAGCTCCTCGGGTCCAATACTCTGGGCGTTGAGGATGTTCTGGATTTCTCTAAGACTCATAGCTATGTTCAATGGTGTTGAGCATCTTTAAATACCTTTATATTTATTCGGCGGGCAGACAAATGTGAATCACAATGAGTAAACCAGTTGAAGTTACGGACGCAGACTTCGATGAATTCGTGAAAAATAATCCAAAGGTAGTAGTTGACTGCTGGGCAGCCTGGTGTGCGCCATGCAGGATGCTAGCTCCAACAATCGACGAACTGGCCTCTGAAAAACCAGACGTAAAGTTCGCCAAACTGGACGTAGACAAGAACAGGGCAGTGCCAACAAAGTACGGCATCATGAGTATCCCTACCCTTCTCTACTTCAAGGATGGAAAGTTAGTCGATAAGAGTCTCGGCGCGTTACCAAAAACAGCGATCGAGTCCAAGCTAGTGAAACTAGAGTAAGCCGGTTAACCCCGGTTACTTAATTTATCAGTAATTTTCAGCAACTCGTCAGGACTAATTGGCTTCATCAAGACCTCATCTGTCCCAAAGTCCACCTGTCCTTCGATTGCCTCTACATGCCCAGTTAGCATGACAACATTGATGTCCTCGTTCTGATCCTTGAGCATCCTCGATAACTGTGACCCTGGGATGTCCGGTAGTTTGTAGTCCAGAATCGCCAGTTCATACTTGTTCTGAGTGGTCATTAGCAGTGCATCGTTCCCGTTTCCTGCAATGTCAACCTCGAACCCTGAGTCCTCTAGGAGCATCTGGAAAGTGCTTGCAAGGAACTCGTCGTCATCTACAATGAGTACCCTGAGGCTGTCTTTCTTGGGTTCAGTGACTTCCAAGTAGTCCTGATAAAGTGATTCACTGAACTCTGGGTGTCCTTCAAGTGCGTTAATAATGGATTCCATACGAGTGACTAACATATCCATTTTCTTTTCGTGGTCACTAATCACATTAATAATTAAATCGAGTATATCTAGTTTATCTGGGCTACTCATGGTTTGGGCACCGGAGTTGTGTTAATGATACTGTACATCTATAAAGTATTTTAATTTTCAGGTTGCATTTGGTGAAAATATTCTGAAATACGTATTTCACATTCTATTGTATATAGTGAAAATCTATTTTATAGATGAAGAAATATGATGGTCATAGTAAAATAATACATAAAGTACCCGATGTATCTATTATCCGTAGTTTCTCTACACCGAAATCCCTATTAACTCCATATCGCTAGTGATATACAGAGAGATGTTTAGCGTCTTACTAGTGCCAATGATGATGTTCATCGGGATATTCTTCCTGGTGGCGTCTATCTTCGTAGGAGTTACCGCGGTTCTGAAGTTAACCTTCTTCGTGGTGTTCCTGCCCCTAAGAATCCTGTTCTGGTTGATTGGATTGATATTCTGATCAACTAGCATCGCCCATATCACCCGGAGGAGGCGTGGGCGAATGAGGTAGTCTTTTCCGTCTCATTCTTTAAATACAATCGCGGGTTAACTCAGAGAACGCGGGGTCAAACTTTGCTGGAAATAATCGGGTTAATCGTCGCATTCGTCGGGATTTTCGTCCTGCGAGCTAAAAACATCGAATTCTATATTGCAATCTCATTTGCAGCCCTAGTTATTGGGTTGACCTCGGGGGCACCCCTGAATATTTTCTACGATGTACTGGTCAAAACACTATCTGCGTACAACACATGGAACCTGGTATCCGCTGTAGCCTTGATCACAGTCCTCGGTTACGCGTTGAAAGAAACCGGGTTAATGGTTAGGTTCATCGAGGGAATGAGCAAGATACTGCCCGGAAACATCCTTCTGGCAACAATCCCCGCGCTGTTCGGGTTCCTGTCAATGCCAGGTGGCGCACTAATGTCCGCACCATTCATCGAGCCAGAGGCAAACAAGCTAGGGTTGAAACAGGAATACAAGACCTACTACAACGTCTGGTTCAGGCACTTGCTCTACTGGGTAAACCCCATCACATCATCCACTTTGATGGCTGTAGCCCTTTCAGGCATACCCGTGAACGATTGGCTCAGGGTCCAGTCTCCCCTCTTCTTCGTGATGATGGCTATTGGCTTCATCGCCAGCAGGAATTTCATTGAAACCCCCAAAAAGAGGCAGGGCACCGATGGTTTAACATTGGATAGCATGATGGGAGGCATTCCCATTCTGGTTACCGTGATATTGACCCTTGGAGGAGCACCAATCTGGGCTTCCCTCCTAGCGGGGATCTTTGTAGGTATGTATCTGGGCAAAGTCAAGACTGACAAGGCAGTTGAGATATTCAAGAACGGCATCCGGTGGGACCTGGTGTTGTCCATTATCTCGATGCTCTACCTGCGAGACATGATAACTTCATCCGGTTCTATAGTGAAATTGTTTGAAGCAGTGATTGCATCAGGCATCCCCGTATTGGCGATTGCTATTGTGGTACCCCTTTTCATCGGGGCTATTTCCGGGTCACCCGCCATGGGCGTTGGCATAGCATTCCCTATCCTTCTCCCGTTATTCGGGGAGCCCAATATCCACCTCGTCAGTATAATATTCCTCGGGATAACATGCACGTACATCACATCGCCACTACACCTGTGCCTCGTACTCACGAACAATTACTTCAAGTCCGACCTCAACAAGGTGCTTAGGTACCTTGCCCCCAGCTGTCTAACGCTATACCTGATTGGACTGGCATACCACCTGGTCCTATACTCGCTTTAACCGGGTAGGATTCATTTACCCCGAGCCAGATACTTTGACTGATTAGTTTGGGAGTCCTGCTCACACCCATCATACTGAAGAAGGAACTGGTGCTCGATGACCTCAGGGGCAAGAGTTTCGCGGTTGACGGATATATCGTGCTACACCAGTTCCTCGCTTTGATCAGGGACAGGACAGGGACCCCGCTCATGGACCAGAAGGGAAACGTCACGAGCCACCTCGTTGGATTAGCCTTCAGAACCACCCGGCTCATCTCCGAATACGGGATGAACCTCGTGTTCGTATTCGACGGCAAACCCCCACAACTGAAGATGAATGAGATTGCGAAACGTAGGGAAGCCCGAAAGAAGGCGGAACAAGAGTACAATGAAGCCGTTGCTCGCGGTGATATGTCCAAAGCATTCTCCAAAGCGGTTATGACTGGCAGGCTAACCCGTGAGGGCGTAGATGACGCTAAACGGTTGCTGGACTGCCTTGGGATTCCATGGGTTCAGGCACCAAGCGAGGGTGAAGCCCAAGCCGCACATATTTGCAGTAACGGTGATGTTTGGGCATCAAACAGCAAGGACTATGATTCACTGCTCTTTGGTGTCCCCCGCCTCGTTAGATTTCTCTCAATTGCCGGTCAGGAATGGCTCCCCAGCAAGGGTCGGGCGAGGAGAACGTATCCTGAGCTCATTGAGCTCGACAAGTTCCTCGGGCATCACGGTATCAACCGGGAGCAGTTAATTGACCTCGGTATGCTTGTGGGGACGGATTTCAATGACGGAATAAAGGGTGTTGGCCCCAAGACGGCTTTGAAACTGGTGAAGGAACATGGCAGGATCGAGGATATGCCCCCGGATATCCGCGAGAAGATGCCGGATACCATAGACGCCATCAGGGACCTGTACCTGAACCCGGATGTAACCGATGATTACAGTGTCCAGCGTGGGGACTTGTTGGAGCAAGAGCTGGATGATTTCCTCGTCGGTGAGAAGAACTTTTCCCCGAAACGTGTGCAGGTCCTCATAAACAGGATGAGAAATAGCGCAGCTCAGAAATCATTAAAGGACTTTTTCGGGTGATGCTTTGACGTTTTTCAAGGAATTAGCCCAGTTATGCAGGAATCTGGAAGAAACTACCAAGCGAAAAGAGAAAACCGCGTTGATCGCTGAGTTCCTTCGAACCCTAGATGAATCCGAGATCAAACCCGCTATCCTTCTCATCATTGGGAGCATTCTACCTGAGACTGATGGTAGGTCCCTTGACGTGGGCTGGCAGACTATTAGGAAGGTAATGGACAGGAAGGGGCAGACCACGCTTTTCAAGCGCGACCTGACCGTCCACGACGTTTATGATACATTGATCCAGGTGGCTGACTCGGAGGGTGAGGGCAGCAGGACCAACAAGGTAAGGCTCATAGAACGTTTGTTCGCAGACTCTAGCGCACTGGAGTCCGAGTTCTTGGCGAGAATCATTTTCCGGGAGATGCGTATCGGCGTCAATGAGGGGATGATGATGGAAGCCGTCGCAGAGACCGTTGGGGTGGATAGTAAACTGGTTAGGCGAGCTCTGATGATGACGGGTGATATCGGGAAGGTTGCTGAGGAGGCGGTTCTCCGGGGTCAAGATGGGCTGCTGAGCCTCAAGGCCACTCTCTTTGTGCCTTTGAAGCCCATGCTAGCGAATACTGCAGAGACGCCCGAAGAGGCAATCGAAGACCACGGCGGTGAGACTGCTTTTGAGTACAAGTATGATGGGGCGAGAATTCAGATACACTCAGATGGGCCCCAGGTCCGAGTATTCAGCAGGCGATTATCGGATGTTACGGAAAGTCTCCCCGATATCATCGACATGGTAAAGGAGCTGGAGTTACCATCCGATTTCATCCTTGAAGGTGAGGTGGTCGCTACTGGCAAGACCGGGAAACCGTTACCCTTTCAGGACCTCATGAGACGTTTCGGACGGGTTAAAAACGTGGAGGAGATGGTCGAGCTGATCCCTCTCCAGTTACACCTTTTCGACGTACTGTACAAAGACGGTAAACTGTTGATTGATGAACCATATACAGATCGATGGGATGCTCTTGAAAAAATGGCGCCAAATAATTTGCTGGTTAAGCGGATCGTTACCTCAGACCCAGATGAGGCAACGCGGTTCATGACCCAGTCCATCGAGGAGGGGCATGAGGGCTTGATGGCTAAACGACTCGACAGCGTTTACAGCCCAGGGTCAAGGGGGAAGCTATGGTACAAGCTGAAGCCCACTGAGACCCTAGACGTGGTTGTTGTGGCGGCTGACTGGGGCTCAGGCAGGAGAAGGGGCTGGCTCAGCAACTACCACCTTGGCGTTAAACGGGGGGAGGAATACCAAGTCATCGGCAAGACCTTCAAAGGGCTAACGGACGAGGAGTTCAAGTGGATGACCGAGCACCTCCAAGGAATAAGGGTGAGGGAAGCTGGGCACACAGTTCATGTAACCCCTGCACTGGTGGTGGAGGTTGCCTTTAACGAGATCCAGCGCAGCCCACGATACAAGTCAGGTTACGCCTTGCGTTTTGCTCGTGTAACCCGAATCAGAACAGACAAGGACCCATCAGATGCAGACACCCACAAGCGGGTGCACGAGTTGTATGAGAATCAGTTCAAGTACAAAGATCGCGGAGAATTCTAGTTCTTATTCCTATTTCTGAGATTGGCTATGGTTCGTGAGATGGCTGACTCGTTCTTGATGGGTGTCCCCTGTGTCTTGGGGACGCTTTTCAGTTCAATCAGCTGGTATAATGTTAACAAACCCATCATCAGAATGACTCCTCCCACGATTATCCACCAGCTGATGGCTGTGATGTATAATGTAAAGTCCTGCGTAATCCGTATCCCGTCTGGAACTGCAATTCCTATTGCAGCTAGTAGGATCGCGATTATGGAGACATAGTAAACCCACACCGATTGGTCCTTGAGTATCTCTGACTCGTTTCTCAGCTTGTTGGCGCTTCCCAGTTGTTTCTGCCAATTATCCCCGAATCCCACGACCTCAATCGCTTCTGGGTCCAGCTCGATTATTCCCTGCATCTGGTTGACGAACTCCTCGTTTTCCTTCACCAACTGTGATTTGAGGGCGTTCTGGTATGTCTGGAGTCGGTGCTCGAACTCATCGTCAAAGATGAGCCACCATAAGGCGTAGTTTCCTACCGACAGTATCAACGCAATGAGTATGAGAATATAGGGCTCGCTCAATCTACGTGATATCTAACCTAGGAGCTATAAAAATTAAAAGAAAAAGAAGGGGGCTAGGCGTCCTTCAGCTGGTCCAGCGGAGGCTTCAGGTCCTTTGGGATGGGTGACTTGTATACTCTTCCGTCCAACCTTTCAACCCACTCAGCCTTGACCTTCTTGAGCAGCTCAGGTTTGGTGAGCAGCTCCAGTGCCGCGGCTGCGTGGACCTTTGTGCTGTAGATCATGCTCTTGTGGCCGATGCCGTGACCTGTCTGTGCCGTGAACTGCCAGCTGTGTCCAGGGGTACCAAGCGCCATTGCTGTGGTGCTGAACTCGATTGTGGGTACTACCCAGCTTACGTCGCTGACGTCAGTGCTTCCTGCACCAACCATGCCTGCACGGTAGTCGTCCCTGACGATGTCGTCAAAGGCTACGTCCTTGAGCTTCTGCCAGTCTGGCCTGCCGGATTTCTGGAGACTGTTCATCTTCTTCTCAACATCCCAGTTCTCTGACATCTTCTTTGCGAACGCATGGTCCTCTTCGCTGAACTTTGGTGCTCCAATGTCCCTCATCTTTTCCACGACAAGCTTTGCTAGAACACCGTTTGGTAGCTTGTTGTAGCAACCTGTTAGGAACTCGACCTTGCTTGTGGTCCTCGCCATGAGGTTTGCGCCCTTGACGATGTCCATAATCCAGTCGTAGGTCTCGTTGACCTGCGCCCTCTCGGGTGCCCTGTTGTAGTACCAAGTCCTTGCGTAGGCTGGGACGACGTTTGGCTGTCCTCCTGCCTCCTCGTGGATGTAGTGGACCCTTGTCTTCTCGGTTACGTGCTCTCGCATGAAGTTAACGCCGTTGCTCATGAGCTCGACAGCGTCAAGTGCGCTGATTCCGTTCTCTGGGTCACCCGCTGAGTGTGCGGTCCTGCCGTAGAAGTGAACCTTGAAGCTGTTCATGGCGTTGCTTGTACCTGTGCTAGCTGTGTTTGAGCTACCTGGGTGGTGTGCAAGTACTGCGTCCACACCGTCGAACAGACCGTCCCTGACCATCCAGACCTTGCCGACAAGCGTCTCCTCTGCTGGGCAACCATAGACTTTGATGGTTCCTGGGATTTTGTGCTCTTCCATGGCGACTTTTAGCGCGATTCCGGCTGCAACTGCGCCTGCACCGTAGATGTTATGTCCACATCCGTGTCCAGGTGCCCCTTCTTTGACTGGGTCCTTGTATGGCACTGGTTTCTGGCTGATTCCTGCCAATGCGTCCAGTTCACCGAGGATTCCGATGGTTGGCCCGCCTTCACCGTTCGTCCATGAACCCATGAACGCGGATGGCATACCCGCGACGCCCCTGTCCACCTTGAATCCTGCCTTCTCGGTGATAGCTGAGAGGTATTTTTCTGTCTTGAACTCAAGTAAACCGAGCTCGGCAAAGTCCCAGACCTTGTCGCTCCACTCGATTAGATTTTTCTCGTTCTCATCAATCCACTGATAAGCGGTATCTTTCAAGTTTGATCAGTAAACTGTCTGCCTATGATTGTTTTAAAACCATCCACGATTTTATTCGTTGGACCAGTGGGGCAGCCTTGTCTTCACCGCCCCGAAAAGGAAGTGACCAAAACCTATGGTTACGATCCCTTGGATTACGTTGAAAACTCCTATCAATGGCAGAAGCCCTATGGTGGCTTCCATTGGCACATGGTAGACGTTTGGTAGGACGTAGATGTTCACAGCGGACATAATGATGACCCTAGATGCTACTCCGAGCCCCCACGAAAGGTAATTCTTCGATTCCTTGCCCTTTGATAATACGTTTAATCCAAGGTGCATTCCAACCACAGTGGATAACTCTGCGAAGACCTTCATTGAAGCCGAGATTATGTTTCCGCTCCTGACCACAATCCCTAGCCCTGCCACAATACTTGTGGTGATAGCGGATGGGAAGCCGTACATGAAAAGGCTCATCACTATCGGGATGCCTGTGAAATCAAATTTGAGGTTGGGGTACCATGGGAACGGAATCTTTAGCCCGGAGTACTTCAGTGCGTAATCAAATACGATGACGAGTGCTGCCAGTATTGCTGTCCCTGTGAGCCTCGCGGTTGCGTTCTGTTTCCTCACCCTATCACCAACTGCTAACCATCACTTGTTTAGAATAAAAAACTAGTCACATGAGTTTACTCATCCGACTCCAAGGTCAGGTTATGCCCGAACCGTTCCTTCTTTGTCTCCATGTAAACCCGGTCCTGCTCGTGAGTCGGAAGCTCCAGTGGAACCCTCTCTGTGATCTCAATCCCATATGCCCTCAATTGTTTCATCTTGTCCGGGTTATTGGTAAGTAACCTGACGCTCTTTACCCCGAGTTTTCTGATCATAGCCGCCGAGATCTCGTAATCCCTTTCATCTGGCTCAAAACCGAGGTGGATATTGGCGTCATACGTGTCAAAACCGGCGTCCTGCAACTGGTATGCCTTGATCTTGTTGACGAGTCCAATGCCACGCCCTTCCTGCTGCATGTAGAGCAGCACCGCGAGTCCTTCCTTCTCCATGATGTCCAGTGCCGTGTGGAGCTGTGGACCGCAATCACACCTCATGGAGCCCAGTGCGTCCCCTGTCAGGCAACTGCTGTGGAGGCGGGTCAAGACTTCTTCCTTACCGGACACATCATCTTTGACCAATGCAATGTGGTCTTTCTGGTCTTTGTTGTTTGCAAAGCCCAGTATCTTGAAGTCTCCGTACAGGCTGGGGAGCTCCGCCACTGCAACCAGGTTGATACACAGGTTCTTGGAGCAGTTCTCGCAGTCCCAATCAAACTGGCATGACTTGTATTCCTTGATATCTTCTTCCCGTAGCTCGTAGTATGACTCTGACAAGGCTATCAAATCAACTCAGATTCGGTTCTGGATAACGTTTTCCAGTCGCTAAAAGGTCAGGTTGCACTGTCCAAAGCCCTTAAAAAGGTTAGATGTGGCATAATTGCAAGTGATGGATGTGCATCAACTCCAATATCTACCAGCGGAGTCACGGATCTCCGCAAACTAATTCTTCGTACCCTAAATGATAATCAGCTACTAGTCCTGAACAGTGTGTCAGAACGCGAGCAAAGTCTAACAAGCCTACTCAAGAGGTTGTCAGAGGATTACGGAGTACCCCTTTCCACGTTAAAACTGAACGCGAGAATACTGAGAGAACTCAACTTGATCAGCTACGGGTCTATCCGAGACAAGCGTAGTGCCCAGCTTGAGCCCCTTGGAAGTTTCGTGATGAAACTATTCATGGAAAACCCTTGGAGGGCTTCTGTTCAGTTCGCAGATTAAGGATATTTTGTTTAAAATCCGCTAATCCACACCACTATTTATTTTCAAGTGCCCCAATTAGTAGATATGGACTCTAAGCCTGATAGAGAAAGCCCAGACGTAATGCGGGAACTAATCCTAGAGTCCCATCTAGAGTTGTCTGTCTCAGGAATCACGGTTATTGACGTAGACGAAAATATTATTTTCTGGAACAAACGGTTTTTCGAGGTTTGGGGCATCCCTGAACTGGACCTTATAGGTCAACACAGGGAGAGATCAGTAAGTAAAATCCTCGATAAGCTGGCTGATCCTGACGCATTCAACGCTGTGCTAACCCAGGCTTACTCTGACACTGAATACGCGGGAACCGATGTCATTGAGCTTAAAGACGGAACCCATATCGAGCGCAAAACAATGAGCCTTACTGATCCTGATGGAAAGTATTACGGCAGGGTATGGTACTTTACGGATATCTCACAGCGGGTAAAACGTGAGCAAGAGTACCTGAATTACGCCAGTGAACTCAGGCGAATGGTATCCAGTAGGACTCAGGAGTTGATTGAGGCGGAGCGCATGGCTGCCTCCGGTACCTTGGCTAGTGAGATTGCGCATGACCTCAGGAGCCCACTCCAGTCTATCAGAAACGCTGCTTTCATGATCAAACGAGACTCGGAGAAGATTGAGGTCGGTCTTGAGATAATCGAAAAATCGGTGTTGCGCTCTCTGGATATGCTTGAATCGATGAGGTCAAGCACGAGGGACGCGGAGCCACGCATCGAGCAGAATAATCTTAACCAGTTGATCAGGGAAGCGGTTGAGGAGCTTCCTAAACCAGATAATGTGTCTGTATTACTGGAAATGGATGATATCGAAGAGTCATGGTTTGACGTCACACAGATACGAAGAGTCATGGACAACATACTTCTCAACGCAGTCGAGGCAATGCCCGACGGTGGCGAGATATCCCTAACGAAGCAATATCATGACGGAAAATTTATCATACAGATAGCCGACACCGGCGTCGGTATACCCGAGGAGGTCCTCCCAAACCTCCTTGAGAGAAAGTTTTACACAACAAAACCCCACGGTTTGGGGCTGGGGTTGTCCTACTGTAAGCGGACTGTTGAGAGTCACGGTGGAGCCCTGATGGTTGACTCGGTTCTAGGAAAGGGAACCGTCTTCACAATCGAGTTGCCGTTAATCGATTAACGGTACTCTTCCGGAATCTCTCCGCCCTGCATCATTTCATTGATCACAGCATCAATTTCTTTGATTATCTTCAACCTGTCCACCTTTCCCATCACGGTTAGTGGAACTGATTCTCTGAACATGATCCTGGTTGGGACCATGTACTCCTCAAGTTCCTTGGTGCAAAGGTCAAGCAGCTCCTTCTCCAAGCTATTGGACTTGTCTCTAGGCACCACTATTGCCCTGATGTCAGTTGAACAGCGTAACGGGTCAGGTACACCAAACGCTACCGCGTGCTCGACACTTGGATGGCTAACCAGCACCTCTTCAACCCTTGTCGGCCAGACAGTCCTCCCGTTGGCGACAATCCTGTCGTTCTTCCTGCCAACGATGTAAAGATACCCGTTCTCGTCAAACTGTCCGATGTCTCCAGTGTAGAGCCAGCCCTCTTTGATGGCCAAGTCGGTGTTCTCTTCGTCGTCCAGGTAACCTTTCATCAACTGGGGCCCCTTGACGATGATTTCCCCGGGTTTTCCCGGAGGCATCTCGATCTCACCCAGCTGGAGGTCCATTATCTTGACCTCGGTATCCGGGTATGGTAGCCCTGTGCTTGCGTAGTTGGGGTCGCCCTCTACTGGCGTCGCGGCGATTATCGGTCCTGACTCGGTCAAGCCGTACCCCTGGTACATTCGTGCCCCTGCTACCTTCTCGAACGCCTTCATCAGGTCTATGGGTATGGATGCCCCGCCTGATGCGCATGTGGTGAGGCTTGTCAGGTCGAATTTCTCTAGCTGTGGGTACTCCAAGACTTCCCGGATTAGTCTGGGGATCAAGGGGAAGTGGGTTACCTTGTGATCATTTGCTGCTTTGATTATAGTCTCCGCGGTTGGGTTTGGCAGTAGCACCATTGTGCACCCGAAACTGGTAGCCTCGTTCATGACAACCAAGCCATAACTGTGGAAAAACGGCATCGCGCAGAGTATCAGTGGCCAGCCGGCGCTCTGTGGCTTGGCGCTGTACCCCCATCCCCGGAGCCAGTGATATGACTGGAGGGCGTTTGCGACCTGGCTGTAATGTGTCAGCATTACTCCTTTTGGTTCCGCCGTGGTCCCAGAGGTGAACATGATTACCGCCACGTCCTCCTTGGGGTCAATCTCGGGGTACTCGGATACAGTTGTTCCCCGTATCAGGTCCTCGAACCTCTGTGCGTCCTTGGGGTAGCTGATCCTGTACTTGAGCCTGCTCAGTAGCTTCAGGTGGGCGGGTGCGTAGTGGGCTGCCTCAGCCACGATCAGATCAGGGTGTTCCTCTGGTAGTTTCTCCAGAAGCCTGTCCAGTATGATTAGAACCTTTGATTTTGTCACTCGCACTTCCCGTTCGATCTCAGGGTTGGGCATCAGTGGGTTGATTGCGACCACGGTTGCCCCACAGAGGTGGATGGCGTTGTACGCGACAAGGAACTGGGGGCAGTTGGGCAGGATGAGGGCTACCTTGTCTCCTTTCTTTATCCCCATGCCCATCAAGTTGGCGGCGAATGCCTCCATCTGGTCCCATAGTTCGGCGTACGAATACTTTGCGTCTAGGTAGATCACGGCGTCCCTGTCCGGGAACTTGCGTGCGCTGTTCCTCCAGAACTCGGTGACAGGCATCTCGGGGTAGTTTAATGAGATGGGCACGCCTCTGGGGTAGCTCTTCCTAGCCGCCATGTATCAGGTGGGCTGGTGTATAGTATAAAAACTGTAGGGGTAGCTGTTTTATCTTACCTCCTGCTCCTTGGATGTGATCGATTTGAAACCAACTGGGATTAATGTACCAAGCGTGACCCCCTTCAACGCAAAAGGAGAGATATTATACGATAAACTCGGCGAGTTGCTGGAGTTCTGGATTGAAGGCGGAATCAGCGGAGTTGTCGCAAACGCAAGTACTGGTGAGGCGCCCTACTTGAGCAACGATGAAAGAGTCAAGATCGTCGAGTATCTTGTGGAGAAGGCAGATGGACGTGTGAATGTTTACGCCGGAACTGGTGCGCCCAGTCTCTGGAAGTCAATTGAGTACACAAAAGAGGCTAAAGCCGCCGGTGCCCAGGCTGCCCTGGTAACGACACCATACTTCTTCAAGCCAACCAGCGACGAGATCGCCCAGTATTTCATTGACCTGATGGACAAGGTGGACATCCCCGTGATCATGTACAACGTGCCAAAGTTCACTGCGTACAGCGTCTCCCCATACGTTGTCGCGAAGGTAGCCGAGGAGTGTAGCAACCTTGTCGCCATCAAGGACAGCAGCAACAACCCCGGCAACATGGCTGACATCATCAACCTCACAGGCGGCAAGATCAACGCATTGAGCGGTACCTCTGACATGATCCTACCCACATTAATGCTTGGGGGGGCTGGTGCAATCGTAGCAATCGGTAACGTTGTGCCCAGAATATGCGCCAACATCGTCGATGGCTACAAGAAAGGTGACCTGAAGACCGCTGGTGCGAACCAGTTGAAGGCAAGCTGGGTCAACAAGATAGTGGTACGTGACTACCCTCAGATTCCAGCCATCAAGGCAGCCCTCAGCCAGATGGGCGTTGACGCTGGAGTTCCAAGGAAGCCACTCACTGGACTACCTGAGGCGACAGCCAAGAAGATCAAGGCAGAGCTACGGCTCTAACCTCTTCACCATCGCCGTTTTATCCTTATAGTACACCTTGTCGAGCCTGGTGTACCCCATTTTATCCCAGAAACCAACCGCCTCAGGCTCAGAGTCTATCTGTATCCACTTTGAGCCAAGTTTCCTCGCCATCTCCTCCACGAGCAGGTACAGAATCTTCCCGAAACCGTTTCCCCTCTCAGCCTCTTTGATTACAATGTGCTCGATGTAGAATGATTCAGAGTGGTAAGAGTCCCGTTTCTTCATCAACTGGACCTCCGCGTACCCATGGTCGTTACCAACCATCCAGTAATCCCCAGCCTTGTACTCTTCACCAGCCCCACGTAGAACCTTGAGTCCTTCTGGGGTATACGAACGAGAGTGCCTGTCAGTCAACATCTTTCACCGGGATAGATACAGGGAAACCTAGTGCCAATAATATGTTTCCACTCAGGGGGAGGGGGGAGGTACACGATCCCACCTGAATCCAGTGCCCAGTACTAAAACAAGCCCCAAAACTGCTTATTTCGAAATGAATTAGGTACAAAAACGTCACTCACCAACGGTGAATTGTGCACAAAAAGGGTGTGGGTAAGGCGATTTCCTCCTAACGTTAGATGGATATTTTTGTCGATGACCGAGAAAAAAAAACGCTCATGGCAGGTAACTGACGCAATTTTTTTCCAGCACTATAACGGGTAATCTAATATTCGCTGTTCAAACCAATAGTCAAGACTGAATCAAAATACGCTTATGGCATGTCACTGACGCAAATATTCTCCAGATAAAAAAAATAAGGTCACCAATAATTCAAAAAAAACGCATAATACATGTGGTTGACACAAAATCACCGCCACTGTATGTGTTCCACGTAAATAGGCTGATATTTATTAGACATGGTCGTAGTCTAACCTCAACCAACTGGTGAACATAATGGCTCTAGGAAACCTGGGAAGCAACCTCTACAACGCACTACAGAAGATAATCAAGGCACCTGTAGTTGACGAAGCCGCAGTAAAAGAGCTAGTAAAGGACTTTCAAAGGGCACTGCTCCAAGCAGACGTAAACGTCGCACTCGTCATGGAGCTAAGCAAAAACATCCAGACCAACGCCCTAGACTCAAAACTACCCCCCGGAATCAGCCGAAGGGAACACATAATCAAGGTAATCAACGACGAGCTGACACGTTTCGTCGGAGAGACTCCACAAGAGCTCAAAATCCAGCCCGGAAAACAGAACGTCCTAATGATGATCGGAATCCAGGGAAGCGGAAAGACCACACACAGCTCAAAACTCGCAAGGTACTTCCAGAAAAGAGGATACAAAGTTGGAGTAATCTGCGCAGACACGTTCAGACCAGGCGCATACAACCAGTTGAAACAGCTAGCAGAATCCATAAACGTCCCATTCTACGGGGAACTCGACGAGAAAGACCCAGTAGCCCTTAGCAAACGCGCAGTTGAGCACTTCAAAGACTTTGAGGTGGTCATACTCGATACAAGCGGGCGCCACAAGGAGGAGAAGGGACTCATCGAAGAGATGCAGCAGATCGAGAAGGCAGTAACCCCACATGAGGTGATACTGGTGCTCGACGGAACCATCGGACAGCAGGCGACAGCCCAAGCATCCGCGTTCAAGGAAGCAACAACCATCGGCAGCATCATCGTCAGCAAGCTCGACGGAACCGCAAGAGGCGGAGGCGCCCTAAGCGGAGTAGCCGCAACAGGAGCACCAATAAAGTTCATCGGAACAGGAGAAAAAGTCGAGGACATCGAGGCATTCGTGCCAAGCAGGTTCATCGGGCGACTACTTGGAATGGGCGATATCGAAGGCCTCATAGCCAAAGTCAAGGAAGCAGAGGCACCCGTCAGCGAGAAAGATGTCATGGCCATGATGAGTGGAAAGTTCACCATACAGGACATGTACAACCAGTTTGAGGCCATGCAGAACATGGGACCACTTCAGAAAGTACTGGGTATGATCCCCGGCATGAGCTACCAGCTACCCAAAGAGGAAATGGAGGGCGCGGAAGGCAGGCTGGAGAAGTTTAAAGTCATAATTCAGAGCATGACACAGGTCGAAAAGGACGACCCTAAGAAGCTAAACCGTAGTAGAATACAGAGAATTGCCCGTGGAAGCGGCTCTGACGAGCGAGAAGTAAGAGAACTTATAAAACAGTATAATACTATGAGGAAAATGCTTAAACAGATGAAGGGCAGCAGAAGAATGCGACGTCAGATGCCTTTCAAGATGTAAAGGAGAAAAATAAAAATGGCAAAAAGTCACGGAACACGAAGAAAAAGCCGCAGTGCCTTACGTAAAAGGGTAAGGGAAAAAGGAAGAATTCCACTCAGCAGACTACTGGTAAAATACACTGAAGGCGATAAGGTTGTCATCAACGTCGATTCTGGCGTACACAAGGCAATGCCTCACAAGAGATTCCAGGGCAAAGTTGCCACAATCGTTGGCACACGGGGAAAAGCATTCATCATGGAGATCCCCCAGCGCAAGACAGTTAAGACAATCATCACAACTCACGAGCACATACGAATGCACAAGGATGCGTAACCATGTCTGTAGCTGAGAAGAAGGAGATCACTGTCGCCGAGGCCCGAAGACTGTTAATGGATAAGGCCGAGGAGCTTGACCCACTTCAGCGCAGGGTACTGGAATACACAATCCGTTTCGCAAAGCTTGACAGTGAGTCAGCTAAAGAGATCGTCGAGGAGCTAATGAAAGAAGCCTCCATCGACAGAGGTCTCGCAGTTCAGATCGCCAACGCGATGCCAGCCACGGTACCTGAGATCAGGACCTTTTTGGGTAGGCAGAGAATCATCGCCGCGGACGCAATGAACAAGATTTTAGGGATAATTGACAAATACCGGGTAGAAGAATAACTACCCTAGATATCTTTCAAAGGTGAGTAAATTGTACAGAGAGCCTAAAAAGTACGAAGAATACGCTTACGTTCTAGAGTATTTGCCGCATGGTAGAGCTGGTGGACCACGTACCAGTCACGGCTCATCTGGTGTTCTTCAACTCATTGGAGAGGAGTACTTCACTTTACTGGAAGCCTCACCCTTGCCTGGAATAGAGTACACTATCCGGGACCGATTATTCGTGGGAAAAGGTGACCGTGCAAACGTCGGGCACATACTTGGAAGAATAGGCTACAGTCATCTGTACTCGGCTGGAAAAGATGAGCTACAGGCTGTAATAGAGACCATCGTTCAGAACAACGAGAAACGTTTCGTTGACTTTGTTAACGAGAGTGTAAGCCTCACACCCCGGATGCACAGCCTAGAATTGATCCCCGGTATCGGAAAGCGTCTGATGTTCCAGATACTTGACCTCAGGGAAAGGTTCCCGTTCGAGAGCTTTGCGGATCTAAAGGAGCGGGCGAAACTATCGGACCCCGTCAGACTCATTGGGCGCAGGGTCATGAAAGAGTTGAGTGAAGAGCAGAAATATTACATCTTCACCCGACCCATGCAATGATAGATACATTCATTTACACATAAATTATAATATTATACATGAATCCTCTCAACAATCTACTGCTCGGTTTGATGGGGGCAGTGGTGATCGTTGTCATCTATTACCTAGTAAAACTACTCAAAGTACCCCCTGCCCAGTTTGAAGCATTGAAACCCAAAGAAACTGAAGTAAAGATAGAGAAACCTGATGAAGACGAAGAAGCTCTTCCCGCCGAGTAATAATCAGTTTCCCAGTGCAGACATACAGTATCTTTTTAAGAATGCTTTGGGCTAGTGTGATAGAATAACTATGAAGGCTGCTGACTACAAGTACAAAAAGAATCACGCCTACACACGAAAGAAGTACATGGGCGGCATTCCTGGGTCCAAGATCGTCAAGTTCACCATGGGCAACACCAGCAGGGAGTTCACCCACAGAGTCGAGCTTATCAACATCAAGTATGTCCAGATCCGCCACAACGCATTGGAGTCAGCACGTATCGCAGCCAACAGGGTTCTAGAGAAGAACCAGGGCAGGGATAACTTCATGTTAAAGATAGTCCCATACCCACACCAGGTAATCAGGGAACATAAGAGGGTAAACGTAGCTCAGGCCGACCGATTCCAGGAAGGAATGAAGAAGGCATGGGGCAAGCCAACTTATGTGGCAGCGAGAATCGCGAAACTTCAGTCAGTCATCATCGCTGAGGTAGACGAAGATGGTATCGCAGACGCCAAGGAAGCACTGAAGAGGGCAAGCGCAAAGTTCCCAACAAAGTGCCGAATTATAGTCAATAAACTCTAATCATCCCATTTTAAACGGGAACCATTTTAATTATCAATTCATTATCTCGATGTGACTAGTTTGTACGATCTTGAACTTGACAGAGTAATAGAGAAAATCAAGGATATGAAGGCAAAGCGAGTCCTGCTTCAGTTGCCCGATGGAATGCGTCCGTTTGCTGTCCAGATGGTGAACGCGATAAACATGGGGACCGATGCCAAAGTCTTCCTGTCCGGTAACTCATGTTATGGTGCATGTGATATATCGATTGACCAAGCCCGTAGCCTTGCCGTTGACTTAATCGTCCACTATGGTCACACACAATATGTAGGAGATTTTGGGATTCCTGTTCTATACCTGAGGGCAAGCATCGACGTTGATGCCGACCAGTTAACCGTCGCGGTAGCTCCTCTTCTAAGCGAGTACTCAAAGATAGGTCTCGCCACAACTGTCCAACATGTTCACCAGATCGAGGAAATAAAAGAAAAGTTGATGTTGAAAGGGGTCAAGGGTCTCATAGGTGGAGGTGTCGGTACTACACCACTCGACGGACAGATACTTGGATGCAGTTACGGCACAGTGATCGCAGTCAAGGAAGAAGTTGACGCGTATCTGTACATAGGAGGCGGCAAATTCCATCCCACAGGGATCGTTATGAGCACAGGTAAACCCGTGATTCTAGCCAACCCGTATAATGGCACGGTATCCAAGATAACTGAAGATGATTTGATGGATGTGGCGAAGCGAAGAATGGCCGCCGTCACACATGCCAAGAGCGCAAAAGTTTTCGGTCTTCTGGTCTCAAGCAAACCAGGGCAGAGAAAACTAGAGCTCGCAGAAGAGTACGCGAGTCGCCTGAATGAGGCAGGTAAAATCGCGGTTGTCATATACATGGACGAGGTGCGTCCTGAGCACATAAACAACTACACGGAACCGGAGATTCTCGTGAACACTGCCTGTCCACGAATCGCCATAGATGGGATTGAGGGTATTGACCGGCCCATGATAACCATGAACGAGTTAGATGTGGTTCTTGGTGACCGGAAATGGGAAGACCTCTGGGGAAACGCGTACCTCGAAACCGCTTAGTTTAATACAAAGGGGTTCAAATTACCACAAGGTTCCTTAGAACCAATTTACACTCACAAAAAAAGAGCCTCCGGGGGGCAAAACCGGCGGCGCTAATAAACGAAGGAATAAACAAATGCCAAAAGCAAAGGAACTGGAAAACAAGGCAGTTTTTCCAGGTGAAAAACTAGCCGTCATAGAGGAATACAATGACGGTGACGGAACGTATCAGGAAGACGGAGAAGTCCGTTCAAGCGAGATAGGTGTTACTGGTTATAATGAAGCACACAGGGCTCTTGTTGTCAAGAAGAAGACTCCAGAGGTTCTTGTCCCAAGAGAAGGGATGGAGATTGTTGCTCAGATTGGATCAGTTGCTAGGAAAGATGCGAGGATAGATATCTTTGCTCTCGACGGCGCACTCATTCATCCATCATACAGTGGGGTCATTCACATCAGCGATGTGAGCCAGGACTATGTCAAGAACATCGACGCAGCAATTAGAAGCGGTGACATCGTAAAGGGTAAGCTAGTTAACACCAAGAACAGGCTTAACCAGTCCTCCCTCAGAGGTCAGGAGTACGGTGTAATCTACGCTTTCTGCAGCAGATGCGGCGGTCTCTTGGAGAAGAAAGAGGGAAAGTTGATATGCGAAGACTGTGGTCGAATGGAAAGGAGAAAGACCGCAAAAACCTACGGAGTGGAGAAACTGGTATGAGGATAAACATATTCAAGCAAGAAAAAGGGTACATCGAGTTCGATTTCAGCGGGGAAGGTCACACACTGTTGAACCTCCTGCAGAGCAGTCTGCTAGCCGACTCTAAAGTTCAGTTAGCTGGATACAGCAAGCGCCACCCACTGATGGACAGGAGCAAGCTATTTATCAAGTTGAAGAAAGGCAACGATATGCTCGGCGCTCTTAAACGTGCAGCTGCCCACGCCGACGGTGAACTCGATGAGTTCCTCGGCGACTTCGAGAAAAGCCTATCCGAGATAAAAGAGTAGGTTCATTCAGGGATTGCCCTGAATCGAATCCATATTTTTCATATTAAACCCAACACACCTCTCTGAATGTTTCCTGTGCATAATTTCAAGTGGTAACCAAATACCCGTATTAGACGAGGCAAAGAAAATCAGTCATTCGATTGAGTAAATGCACAATGTTTAAATCTCTTATTTTAAGGAGTAGCACTCGGACGTTCAATTAAATGGTGAAATTTTGTCCAGAGTGTGGGGCTTTCTGTCAACCGGATACTGGTAAGAAATGTTATGTGTGCCCTAAGTGTGCCTGGGAGGAGCCTCTGGAGGAGACGATCTCTGTTTCTCGCGAGAAAAAGACCGATGAGAAGATAGTTGTTGTGGGTAAAAAAGAGAAAAAAATCAGTGTTATGCCCAAGACCAAGATAAAATGTGAGAAATGTGATAACAATGAGGCTGAATGGTGGATGGTTCAGACCCGTAGTATCGACGAGAGCATGACACAGTTCTACCGCTGCACAAAATGCAGTCACACATGGCGTGACTATAGTTAGGGACATTTTTTAACTAGACAAACCCTTTATTGAACAGCATCCCTTAGAGGAAAATACATTGTTTGAGGTAGAAGTTTCAAGAATCGATCCATTTAGGAGCCTCGTGAAGGCGCTCAGCGTAATCGTTGAGGAAGGGACCTTCGTAATGAACGAGGCCCAGATCAAGCTCCTTGCCATGGACCCAAGTCACGTTGCCATGGTTGACTTTGAGCTGCCAAGCACTTTCTTTGACAGTTACAAGTGCGAGGGTGAGCCAAAGCTTAGTATCAATATCAAAGAGTTCCTACGCTTCTTGGACCGCGTTGACAGGGACGAGCAGGTTCGAATCGTGTTAAACGAGGAGAAGGCTCGCCTAGTCATCCACTGCAAGAGGGGCGGACACAACAGGCGCTTCGAGATGCCAATCCTTGAGCCTCTTGACGAGGAGGTCCCCCAGCCCAAGATATTCTTCAAGGGCAAGGCCAGAATCACCAGCGACGCAGTACGCATGGCGATAAGGGACGCTAACCTTGTCAGCGAACACGTCAAGGTCGAGATGGTCGATGGTTTGCTAAAGGTTAACGCCGAGGGCGATATGGGAAGCAGCTTCAGCGAGTGGGAGACAAGCAGCGATGATGTTCTTGAACTCAAGGTTGATGAGGACAGTAACGCCACGTTTACCCTCAGCTACCTGCAGGACATCGCTAACGCGGCGGGCGCCAACAGCGAGGTTGTCACCATCGAGCTGAGCACTGATATGCCCATCAAGATGGATTTCGAGATCCCAGTTGGCAGGCTAGTTTACTATCTGGCACCCTGTATCGGGGTTTAATCCCCTTATTTTGTGTCAACCACATATATTATGCGTTTTATTGGTGACCATTTTTATTATCTGGTAAATATTTGCGTCAGTAACCTGCCATAAGCGTTTATTTCTTCGGCCCTGACTATTTGTTTGAACAGCGAATAACGGGTTACCCATTATAACGCTGGAAAATAATTTTAGAGCAATCGTTTAAGGTGTTCTACCTCGGCTTCCAGGTTTTTCTCGTATTCTCCTTGGTCTTCTGCGATGAACACTTTCTTGCCTTCCCTTAGCAACGCGATTCGCTCGATGAACCATCCAACTATTGCAGCTACACGGTACGCCTTTGAGAACGCCAAAATCTTAGCTTCCGTAGGAGTTGATCCGAAACCATACGCGTCGAGGAACGTCTTTTCCTGTTCACTTGTCAGCCCGTTCTCCTCGATGAAGCCGCCTAAATCCATGAAGAAATAGTTCCCGTGGGCTAGTTCCCAGTCGATTAGCTTAATTTCCTCCTCCGTCTGAATGAAATTGCCGAGAATGGGGTCATCATGGATAAGAGATGTGAGTGTGTACTCAACCAAAGCGGGCTTGATCTCTTGGTATAGCTTCATTAACTGATCCCAGAGGCTCATGACCTCTCTGTGCAGCTCCACTCCAAGGCGTTTGCTGTTATTTTTGATGTTATTGCTTGTCCAATCACTTATCGGGCTGATATGCTCGCTTTTGACCTTGATTTTGTGGAGTTCCCTGAGCTTCAAGGCTATCTCCGCAAGAGAGTTGTCGCTGAACTCTTTGATGACTGTACCCTCGATGTACTCAAGCACAGTGTAATCGAATTCAAGGAGTGTCCTTGATGTGTCGATGTAGTAGGCTTTTGGGCCGAGGAACCCATCGAGTAGGCGTAGGACCTTGCACTCCTTTTCGGCGTTCTTGAACTGGGTATTAGCGTAAACCCTCAAGAGGCGTTTTCCGTGGCTTGTCTCAAGCAAATAGTTCTCGTTATGTGCACCGTGACCGATTTCGTGGTGCTCTTTCACATCAAACCCGAGCTTTTTCTGGATGTGGTCCAAGAGGGCATCGGTAACCAAGCTCATGTTTGAACATCTGGTTGAAATCTGTTAAGGGTTCCCAATCTTGAATTGGGAAAAAGATGAGGTGGGTTAGCTCATTATACGCTGGAGAACTCTCAATGCCTCATCGATATGCTTCTTCATATCCTTCTCACTTGCGAATATGTGGCTTACAATTCCCACTCTGTCGATGATGAACGTGTACCTCTCGGGACCTTGTGTTCAAAAATGGAATAATCTATAAATTTAACTAATTTATTCGGCTCAATAAACGGATTAATCTTCCATCTCACGAGTTAGTAATCCTATAATAATGAAAATCCTAGGTACGATCAACATTGAGTACCAGAAGATCAAGTTTCCAGATAGCGGTTGACGTCCTAACAGTTATTGGTAAGGGCGAGAAGAGACCGACTCGAATAATGTACGCGAGTAACTTGTCCTGGAACTCGCTCAAGGGTACCCTTGACACGCTTGTCGGGAAGGGGTACGTGGATGAGGTTTCCATGAACCAGAAACAGAAGCGCTACTCGATCTCTTCTAAGGGACGGGATGTGCTGAGTTACTATACAAGGCTAGAGTCCTTGGTACAAGTTACAGCTGTTTAGTGGGTTAATTCCCTGTTATTATTTGTACACTAGCCCACTCTCCGGGTTTCATGTAATCGAATATCCTAGGGGCCACCGTGTAAACGATTAGAGTTGGGTCGTCTGGGCTTTCCCATAGCTTCCCGAAGTAATCAAAACGGTTGTACAGTTGGGTGATTGTTTCCCGGGCGTTCTCCCTCATTGCTGTTCCTTCGATACGGATGTAACCGTTATTTGACACATCTTTCCACTGAAGGATAATTTCCACTTCCGGGTTCTGGTCGAGCTGTTTGACTTTTGTCGCTTCTGAGCCTGTAGCGAAATAAAATACGCTATCATGCTTGACCAATGTCATGGGGCGGAGCTTTGGTTTATCTCCATCAACTGTTGCGAGTACAACGTGGTTGAGTTCTTCGAAACAGTTCAAGACCTCGTCTATTGATGCCATGTTAGGGAGTGTAACTGACCTTTATTGAGTCTGTTGGGGTGACTTTGGGACATAACCTGGTTTGGAAAGTTCTTTATCTCTTAACCACGCTGATGAAAACGTCCTGAGGTGCTGTCCCGATGAGCTTCAACGAGAAAGAGATGGAGTTTCTGCGTTTACTATGTACCAGTGAACACAAGCAGCTGGGTCAGGACACACTCCGCGACCGTCTAATTGAGGCGGAATTCATAGCAGAAGACGAGTTTAAAGCATTGAAGAAGAAGCTACTTTACTCTGGGGTAATTGGAATCGTGTATGGGAACATCACGATTCAGGATAAATCCGTTTTATCTATTTTTGATGAAGAAGATTAGGGAAGAATCCCATAGTCTTCCTTCAACGTATTCAGGACAACATGTGTTTTGGTCCTGACCACGTGCTCCAGCTTCAATATGGTCTTTGTAAAGTCGCTTAGGGCTGCCCTTGACCTGAACTTTGCTATGACCAGTATATCTGAGTCTCCAGTAACGTTGTAGACTCCAACCGTGTGATCTATTTTTGAGATCTCGTTACCAACCTCAATCATCATTCCCTCTGATACCGTGATCTCAGTAACAGCTGTGAGCTCAAAGCCAAGTTTCTCGTAGTTGAGCAGTGTCGTGTACTTCTTGATGACTCCGTTTTCCTCCATTTCCTTGATACGGCTGGCCACTGTTCCACTGCTTATGCCGATCTTCCGGGCTACTTCTCTGAAGCTCTGTCTGCTGTCCTGCAGATACTCGGCAAGTACTTTCCTTGACGTCTCATCAATCAAAATTAATCTTCAATCAATTGAACAAGCGTGTATATAAACTAGCCTACAATTGATTAAAAAACTAAAAAGAAATAAATCTTTTTTGTGTAAATTGAAAAAGTTGAGTTTAGTACTCGACTGGGATTGTCTGCATTAGCTCAAAGAGCCTCAGGAAAGCCTTGCTGTACCTGATGATGCTGCTCATGTTTCCCTTGAATGGGAGCTGCCTTGTCATGAGTGCGCTCTGAGCGTCTAGCTCGCCTTTGTTCAGTTTTGTCCAGATCTCGTAGGGTCCAGCAAGGGTGTAATCTGTCTTCTCCTCTGCCGCTAGCTCCCTAACCTCAATGACTTCTCCATCATCGAATTTCATGTAGATCTGTGGAATTGCTTCGTTGTCTGTTGCTCCATATGTGAATGAAGCGTTGAACATCTTTGTCTTGATCCTGAACTCCTCGTCGGCGTTCGCGATCTCTTTGACTTTTCCCCAGTATTCCAGGCCTAGATATTGAACCATAGTATGCACCTAGTTGGGGGAAAATAACCAGATTAGAATAAAACACTTACTGTGTTTCATCATTTCTGTAAATACCTGACTTGTTGTACCTTTATTCCCCGTTTTCACTCGATCTATTGCATAAAATGAGATAATTGGATCCTAGGCTTGGGGTGTATCCAAAACAATCAAGGGATCCCTTGAGGATCTGTGGGAATGGGGAACTAATCTCGTAACGGGGAGATGTAAACCGTCACTCCTGTGTCCTCAACTACTTCCATTTTCTCATAGTTTTCAGAAATCTCATCCAGGGAGTCAACTGTTCCCTTGTATACCAGACACCCGAATGGGCCATGCTTCATGACTTTCATCTTCATGTGTTGGACTCTTGTTCTACGCTATAATAATCGGACTCAGTTCTCGTTGGTAGAGTCGCTTGTGAATAAGGTTAAGTAAAAAGAGGGGGTTTTATTCTCTCGAAGCTGGGGGCTCTGGCCGCTAAGTCTAAGCCTTCAGCTTCGTGAGTCTTTCATTTACGTTGGCTAGGTTTGCTTCTAGGCGTTCCTTAACGCTTTCAAGCATCTCGACCTCTTCCGCAAGGGACATTGCGCCCCTTGGTCCGCGTCGTTGTCCACAGCCGCAGTTTCCGTGCATGTGTTTACGCATTTTCTTGTTCTCCGTTAGCATGGGACTCCGGGAAGTGCTTCCTATAGTATTGTTCCATCTCGTCGAGGAACTGTTTGCGGCGGAGCATGTACTGGAGTCCTTGTTTTAGGTGTAACTTTCCGTCCTCCGTGATGCTGTATACCCGCCTGGTTCTACCTGACTCGCTTTCCTCTTTTTTCGAGGTGAGTATTTCTTTCTCCTCCATCCTGTTGAGGATCGTGTAGAGGCTGCCGGTCTTGAACCTGCCTTCCCTCACGTATCCCCTTGTCTGGAGGTCCTCCGCGAGCTGGTAACCATGCTTTGGTTCCTCGTTGAGTAGCAGTAAGAGTAGGAACTGGACGTATCCCCTCTCGGGGTGTGGCCCTCTGCGCCTGTGTCCAGGTCGGTGCGCTCTTTCTCCTTTAGTCCGCATACTTAACAATGTTATGTATAACATTGTGGGTTATAAATCTTACTTAACAATGTTAAGTATGTTTTTAGTATTTACAGAAATGAGACCATAATCCCCCCAACTCATACAGTTTTATATAGGATTGAGGGCACATTTCCTTGAAACCCATCAGAGTTGAAATGACTTGGATGCTAACATTGCACTAGATAAAATACTCAAGCCAAAGAGCCTAGCGGTTATTGGTGCGAGCACTGACCCCTTTAAGTGGGGATACATGATTCTCAACGCTATCAAGCAGAGCGGATTTGAGGGACCTATTTACCCCATCAACCCAAAGGCTGAGGAAATCCTAGATTTACCATGCTACAAGAGCGTGAAGGATGTACCCGGTCCAGTTGATATGGCACTCGTTGTAGTACCAGCACGTTTCGTACCAAGCGTCTTCCAGGAGCTGGCAGACATTGGAACAAAGGGCGCGGTCGTAATCACGAGCGGCTTCAGCGAAGCAGGCGAGGAAGGACAGAAGCTTGTCGCGGAGACCGTGAGGATTGCCAACGGCAACACTAGGTTCATCGGACCAAACTGCATGGGCGTCACAAGCAGCGAGGCAAAGCTAAGCGCTTTGATGATCCCATTCCTCCACGACAGCGGCGAGGTAGCCTTCGTCAGCCAGAGCGGCGGATACGGACTCCAGCTATACATCAGGGCATCAGCCATGGGTATAGGTGTAGGAAAGTTCGTCAGCAGCGGAAACGAGAGCGACCTCAAGGGATGGAACTACCTCAACTACTTCGGTCAGGACGAGGACACCAAAATCATCGCCCTATACATTGAAGGACTCAAAAACGGAAGGAAATGGTACGAGGCAGCCAAGGAAGTCTCTAAGACCAAGCCAATCGTCGCCATCAAGGTCGGCGTAACCGAGGAAGGAAGCAAGGCAGCGGCCAGCCACACAGGCTCAATCGCCGGTAGCGACGCAGTCTACGATGCAGCCTTCAGACAGGCGGGCGTTATCAGGGCATACGACAGCTCTGAGATGTTCGACTACGTCAAGGGTCTGCTATACTCACCTCTACCCGAGGGAAAGAACATCGCCATTGTATCCAACAGCGGCGGCGTAGCAGTCGAGACAGCGGACAGGCTAATCCAGAACGGATTAAAGGTCCCAGTATTCAACGAGGGCGCACAGGCAGAGATCCAGGAGCTAATCCCAGGTTTCGGTAACGCCAAGAACCCAGTTGACCTCACGGCAACCCTGAACATGAACAGCTTCCTCAACGTACCGGACATAGTCCTGAAACAGCCCGAGATCCACGGCATGATCACCATCAGCCTTGGAACGAGCATCATCAAGACCATGTTCCCAGACGTACCTGACAGTGACCTGAGCGGAATGTACAATTGGATCAACGGCACACTGCTTAAGACCTACCAAAAGTACAACAAGCCAGTCATCGTCATCGACCCATCAGCGGACGTAGCAGGCGAGTCAGCCAAGATCCTCGAAGACGCGAGGGTTCCAGTCTACACCACACCTGAGAGGGCCGCAGACGTCATGGGCGTCCTGTACCGCAGGAAGCAATGGCTAAAAAAGATGGGTCTTTAAACCCCATTTATCCCATTTTTAATTAATTTAATGCCTAGTGTGAACTAGGATCCTGTTGTTTATGGTGGAAAGGTAATTCTGTCTTTTCCCATTTTTCCAATAACTCTGGTAAACTGCTTGGTAACAATTTCCGGGTTTTGAACTCAACTGGTGGACTCCAAAGGAACTCTAAATGTCCTTCGATAGACGATGGATTCTCTTCCTTGATCTCCGCCTCAAAGATGAGATTGATCTCCTCGTATTCCTTCTCATTCTTGTCTGTGAACTTGTGTTCAAGAACTCCGACGAATCTACCTATCTCCGAGTCCAGTCCAAGCTCCTCTTTCAACTCTCTTCTCAAGGATTCCTCGGCGTACTCCCCGGGTTCCATGTGTCCTCCTGGTAGAAACGTGTTAGACTCGGTCTTCTGCTTGGCTAATAGAAACTCGTCACCTTTTCGGATAACAGCCCTGACTATAAGTTCGATGGGTGACATAGATGTTGTATGGCTGTTGCGAATTTATTCATTCGCTAAAATTGTTGCCTCAGAGAACGAGTCAAAGTTCCTCGGGTCCACATCAGACTTTTGGAGCAGTTCCAGCTGCTTTTCCATCTTCTTTGTGTTTTCCCTTATGATCTTGATCATATCCATGTCGAGGTCTTTCTTCTTCTCCGCGATGTAGGTCGCCTGGTTGATGAGAATTATCTGGTTCCTGATCTCTTGCTCTGCTATCCAGATGCCTTCCTTAACCCTTTCCTTCTCCTCTATGTGGGCTTGGTATTTCATTTTCTCCTGTTCACGGACAAAGTAGACGATCATGAAGACGCTGAACATCATTGTTGCGAATAGTATCTTGTCAAGGTTGTACGCGTCAAGGTACATCAGCACCTGGGGTGTATCGAACACCTCAAAGATGCTGGTAATGACGAAAATAATCATGGACACGACGTAGCCGATGTAGATGATCCTGTACTTCTTCAGAGTCTTACCGATATTCACTGGTAATCCTTCTGAGATAGCCCTGATCGGGGACATAATATCCTTGAAGCCCATGGTATACCAAGGTGTCCTTGTCGGGTGGCTCATATATGCAGTGGAGTGTATAGGGCAACTACCCACAAAATTATTCCCCAAGGAATCACAAAGACAGTAGCATATTTATAACGGAATACGAGCAATAGAATATCTTCAGGAGGAATAAAACTCAAATCATCTAACCAGACTCGGACTGTTGAGGAAATCAACGAGAAGATTAAGACAGGCGACGTTCAAGTTCTAACCGTCGCAGACTTTAAGGATCTGGTGGAGAGCAGCGGTGAAGAGGTTGCATTCAAAGAAGTTGATGTTGTAACCACTGGCACCATGGGCGCAATGTGCAGCTCAGGGGCACTAATCAATGTCGGACACGCTGACCCACCCATCAAGATCGATAAAGCTTGGATAAACGATGTACCGATCCCACACCCGGGAGCTGCGGTAGACCTCTTCATTGGGGGCGCCGTAGCATCGGAGACCAAAGGGTTCGAGTACGGTGGAGGCCACGTTATCGAGGACCTGATTGCAGGCAAGGAGCTAAACTTCAGGGCGACCGCGTACGGCACGGACTGTTATCCAAGAACAAGGGTAGAGACCACGATTACCAAGGACAACCTCAACACGTTCCAGTTGCTCAACTTTAGAAACGGATATCAGCGGTACGGCTGCGCCACAAATGGCAGGGATGAGATCATCTACACATACATGGGTAAACTGTTGCCCAAGTACAGAAACGCCACGTACAGCGGGGCAGGTGAGATCAGTCCACTCAACAACGACCCAGACTATGAGACCATCGGCTTCGGCACAAGGATATTCCTTGGTGGCGGTGCCGGTTACGTTATCGGTGAGGGCACACAACACAACCCGAAGGGTCAGATGGGGAACATGATGGTGAAGGGCGACGCAAAACAGATGAGCCCGGAGTATATCCGGGGAGCCTCTTTCGCAAAGTATGGTCCCAGCCTCTACATAGGGTTAGGAATACCCATTCCAATACTCAACAAGGGTATCGTGAAGAAGGCATCCATACGAGACAAGGATATCCCAGCGGACATAATTGATTACGGTGTACCAAAACTGGACAAACCAGTGTTCAGACAGACCAACTACAAGGAGCTCAAATCCGGGGAGGTAGAAATCCACGGAAAGAAGGTGAAAGTAACCAGTATGAGCAGTCTAAAAACCGCTCATAAGATTTGTAGGGAGCTCAGAGACTGGATCTCAGAGGGCAGGTTTACGTTAACTAGCCCCATTGAGAGGCTGTCATTAGATGCGACTGTTGGACCTATGAACAAGCCCATTGAGGGCACAAGGGGGGACGACTAGATGGTGCGAGTCATGTTGAGGTTCGATAGAGAAATCTCAAAGGAACCCATCACTAGTCAGATAATAATCCAGCACCAGACCCCAATCAACATAATCAGCGCGAGAATCACACCCTTAGGCGGTGAGATGCTGGCTGAGCTTGACCCAAAGAACGCGGATAAGATAATCCGCGCTTTCAGGGACAGAGGGGTTGTTGTAGATGTGAACTCTATTATCGAGAAAGACGACGAACAGTGCATCGACTGCGGTGCATGTGTGAGCGTCTGCCCATCTTCAGCGCTAAACTTCACCGAGGACCACTCGGTTAAGCTGGACCCAGATAACTGCACCGGAGTGACATGTGGACTATGCCTGGACTCGTGCCCACGAAGAGCTCTACACCTAATCTAACTCGTTTTCAGGTATCTGGAGGCGGCCTAATCAGGCAGAGCTTCCAGATCGATGAAACAATTGGTGTCATAATCAGTGACAACCAGGATTATATTCAGCTTGGCTTGGAGTCCCTCAGGCGACACAGGAAGGACCTGAAGGACTATATCAAGGAAAACCCGTCATTCGAGCACAGCTACGACCCGGTTAAGGTCGGTGAGGTGCCCGATGTCGTGAAACGGATGTCTGAGGCATCAATCCAGTCCGGAGTTGGACCTATGGCTGCGGTAGCAGGTGTGATAGCGGACCTCGCGGCGGAGGAGATGGTGGAGTCAGGGGCAAAGGTCGCTGTCATAGAGAACGGCGGCGAGATAATCGCATTCTCTGACCGAGTTCTTAGTGTCGCCGTTGGCGCCGGCACAAATCCGTTGTCAAATAAGGTTGGTTTCCTGCTGGAAAAGTTCCCCGTTGGGGTCGCCACAAGCTCCGGCAGGCACAGCCATGCATTCAGCATGGGGGATGCCGACACTGTGACCATCTTTGCGGAGAACGCCGGGTTAGCGGACGCTGCAGCAACTGCTTCGGCAAACGTTGTCCTAGGTGAGCCGGGCAAGGACGTGAAAGCCGGTGTTGACACCGGGATGGAAATCGAAGGTGTATTCGGTGTTCTGGCAATCAGGGACGAACTGGTATCAATTGGGGGCGAGATTCCCCAGATGCTCTCGGTAATCGGAGGGGAATCATATTAAACTCATAGTGGTCAAGTTCGGGGGCTCCGTGCTTCGGGACGGCGATGGCATCAGGCAGGCAGCCCAACAGGTGAAATCCGAGGTGGAGAAGGGTAACCGGGTTGTCGTCGTTGTTTCCGCGTTGAAGGGCGTGACGGACCAGTTACTGGACGCCACCGATGCGATACACCCTAACACACCCACCTCTGTCAAGGACCACATTATCAGGCTAGGGGAGGAGCAGAGCACACGCCTCGTTTCCTCTGCCTTGAACCTTCTCGGCGTCGAGTCCGAGGAGTTCACGGTTGACAGTCCCAGATGGCCTTTGATCACCGATGACAACTTCGGGGACGCTGAACCTCTGCTAGACGAATGTCAGCAGGCAGTCAACCTTGGCTTGAAACCGGTGATCGAGAGGGGTGTAACGCCCGTGATTTCTGGTTTTGTAGGTAGGAGTATCTCGGGGGAGGTCACCACCCTCGGCAGAGGGGGGACGGACACAACGGCAACCGTGTTGTCGAGGTGTCTAAACGCTGACGAACTCATTCTGGTTAAGGATGTGGGGGGCGTATATTCGGCAGACCCCCGGCGAGTTGAAGGGGCCGAGATGTTAGGTGCCTTATCCACAGACGAGGCATACCAGTTGAGTTCATCTGGGGCTAAGGTGCTCCACGATAAAGTGTTCAGACACAAGAACCCGGAGCTGGGGATCAGGTTGATTTCCACCGGCGAAGACCTGAGCGGTTCCGGGACATTGATCCTCGGTGGAGTCGTCGAATTCGACCTCGACGTATCCGATGCCCCTGTTCATGAGTTCACACTCGTAGGTGAGGGGGCTATTAGCGGGACATCAATATCCGGGGCGTTAAACTGCGTAACGGAATGTGGGGGAAAGATCAAGAGCCTTGAGTCAAACGGGAACAACATTTCTTTACTCGTTGAGGGTGACCCAACCATCCTCTTGAAAGACCTCCATGAACTGGTCAAAGGGAACGACCTGAAGGCGGTCAGCCACAAGGAGAGACTGCACCAGGTTACGGTTCATGGTGTAAACTTTGACAAGGTCAAGCAGGGGGTGTCAAGGATATCGGAGTTGCCTTCTGTTCACAGGGTTTCAGTCTCCAAGACGCAGGTCACATTGACATTGGAGTCTCGGGATCATTTGGAGAAAGTGCTCACCGGTTTAGGTGAGGTCATCTCAGAACCTTGATGAGGGTTGCCCCGAACCCATCTATAATCGCATTCGCTGATCCAGACCCAATAATATCCCCTGATGCCTCGCGTATCATACCATAGAACAACCCAAGCGTGAACGCGTACACTCCCCAACCAAAGTTCATTGTCCTCAACGCCCTAGATAACCCGTAGAGCACCGATGAGACTATCAGTCCGGGTCCAAAACTGACACCCTTTATCCTCCAGTTTGCCCCGTACTCCCTGTTTACCGTTGACTGGATGTACCCCCTGAACAGAAGTTCCTCGGTGAAACCACCGACGAGAATCTGCCAGATGAATGAGGTCAGCAATTTGGTGGACAACGCATCGTAGGTGAATCCCAATATGAATGGGGTCAGCAGCACAAGTGCAATCAACACGAGCCTTAGCCGGGAGATATCCGTTTTCTTACTCCCTATGTTCCTGACCAGTAGGAAAGTGAACAACAGAACCAAAACGCTCTGGATCAAGGCTGACTGCCAGTACTCCCTGTAGTCCAGTCCAAAGGACCAGAAGGTGGTCAGGAAGAACTGGGGAATTAGGAGGCTGAGGAACCCTTTGAATCCAATATTCAGGCTCTTTTTCCAGTCCTTGGTCTTGATGCCAAGTTCCTCGAAGTCTAGTTTTGTCACGATGGCAGCCACCAGCGTCAGTACAACCATTAGGATCCCGGTGAAATAGCTACCACCCAGTGTTCTCCCCTCCCAGCGTATCAATGACCTGACCCCAGGAATCATGGTTGTTACTACCATGAATGCTGTGAAAACGATGGACGCCTCAAGGATGGACCTGCCTTTCATCATGGAAACCTCATTCCGTCGGCTTATAGAAGTTGCCAAACCCTTAAACCGAGCCAGATGAAGAAAACCAGTATGTTCGATGGCGTCAGGCGAGCCTACATGCTCCAGATCCTATACGTGATGGAGGTAATCGAGGAGCTTGACACCGACAAGGCGCTGGAGTTCCTTGAGAAAGCCAGTGAAAGACAGGGCGTCTTGATCGCACGTGAGATGAAAAAGACGCTGCCCAAGGACCTGTCCAGTGTCGAGATAGGTGCAGAAGTCTACAGACGCTTCATGTCTGATGCGGGAGCCGAGATCAGCGTCCACAAGCAGGACGAGAAAAGTGTCACTTTTGTCATCAATAAATGTCCCTTCTTTGAGGCTTTCCTCGACGTCGGAGTGGACTGTGGCATGTTCCTCAACGGGTTATGCACACACCTGACACTCCCAAGCATACAGGCAACGCTAAACCAGTTCGATTCGAAGCTAAAAGTTGAAACAGTCCTCACCCGTGAGGCAGCAGAGGACCTATGCCTTGAGCGGGTCTTCCTTTCCGAGTAATCGTTTTTACGTGATAAGCTGTCATCCTAGGCATGGTTAAAGAGTACATTACCGACGTGCTGATCATCGGCAGCGGCGGAGCAGGATTAAGGGCGGCAATCGAGGCGGAAGCCCGAGGCGCCGACGTATTAATTGTATCAAAATCACCCACAGGCATGAAAACCGCAAGTGTTGTAACAAACGGCTGGTTCAGGGCAGCGGTTGGAGGAGTCAGCAAGGAGGAGCACTACAAGGCAACCATGGCTGGCGGCAAGGAGCTCAACGACCCAGAGCTGGTCAAGGCACTGGTCGAGGAAGGACCAGACAAAATCATGGAGCTTCAGGACTACGGCATGGCTCTACAGACCCACAAGGGTATGGTCAGCTGCGGCGACAACCCCAAATCAAGGGGACTCGGGTTCATCCAGCCTCTTGTCAACTACGTCAAGAGCAAGGGAGTCAAGCTCGTTGAGAACTGCCTCATCACCAAACTGGTGAAGAAGGACGGAAAAGTCGTTGGAGCAGTCGGGTTCCAGAACGAAACCATCGTTTTCAAAGCAAAAGTAGTGATTCTAGCCGCGGGAGGCTCAGGTGGACTCTACACAAGGACAGACGTACCAATCAACATGACTGGAGACGGCTACGCCTTGGCATACGATGCCGGCGCAGTACTCAGGGACATGGAGTTCGTCCAGTTCCTACCTGTCGGTCTAGCGGAGCCCGGTCAACCACTGATCCCAGTATATGGCCCAGTGGTCGAGGAAGGCAAGATAATCAACGTTGACGGGGAAGACCTCGTCAAGAAACACAACATCACGGCAAGGCCTCTTGCACTCATGAGCAGGGACCTGCTCTCACGTGCTCTCATGCGAGAAGTAGCTGAGGGCAAAGGCGTGGACGGAGCAGCGCTCATCGACGCAACAGAGGTAATCAAAGAGCACGGCATGGAGCTATTCCAGAACCAGGGCCACAGGAACGTCATGGAAGCGGTAAAGGTCGGTGAGAAGCCAATCAAGGTTGCACCACTCTGCCACTTCGTAATGGCTGGAGTCCAGATGACCCCAGACGGCGAGACAAACGTACCGGGTCTATACGTAGCAGGCGAGGTAGCCGGTGGAATCCACGGTGCGAACCGCATCGGCGGAAACGCTATGACCGAGATCATCGTCTTCGGTGCAAGGGCAGGCGCGGCAGCGGCAACCTATGCAGAGGGAGCTGAACTGGTTGACGCGACAGATGACGCTGAGGTTACGAGGCTCTCAACAAAGCTCGCGAAGGGTGAGTCCGAGGATGTTCACGGCAAGCTCAGGAAGCTGATGTGGGACAACGTTGGTGTTGTCCGCTCTGGTGAGAAACTAAACGAGGCTCTCAACATGCTGGCCGTGCTGGCAGAGGAAGCTGACCAGTCTAAGTCTGATGAACCTGAAAAGCTCAAGCGAATCCTTGAGGCGGAGATGGCTGTCACGGCGTCAGCTTTGACTGCGATGGCTGCTATGGCGAGGGAGGAGAGCAGGGGAACCCACTTCAGGCTGGACTTCCCTGTGAGCGTCCCCAAGTGGAAGAAGCCACTGCTCGTCAGGAAAACGGAAGACGGCCCAGAAGTCACTTTCTAGGGCACCGTTTAAAACCTCAACACTACCTATTTTCCCCATGGTCATTCACGTTCAAACTGACATTCTTATTATCGGCACAGGCGGAGCCGGGCTCAGGGCAGCCATCGAGGCTGAAGCCAAGGGCGTCAAGGCAACACTTGTCTCCAAGGCACCGGCTGGGTTCAACAACGCAACCATTGTCGCTGGGAGTGGTTATCTTGCCGCCGTTGGGGGCATGACTCCAGAGGAGCACAAATCACGTACCCTAACCGTTGGGAAAGGAGTAAACGACCCGGAGCTGGTTGACACGCTTGTTTCTGAAGGCGGAGAGCGTGTGCTTGAGTTATCCAAGTACGGCTGCGTCGTCAACGAAAGGTTCGGAGGAATCCATGTCGGCGACAAGGACACACACCTCGGTCAGGGAATCACTCTGCCACAGGTCAAGTACCTCAGGGACAAGGGTGTGGAGTTCATCGAGAACGTGATCATTACAAAGATACTCAAACAGGATGACAGGGTCGTAGGCGCCGTGGGGTATAGCAGCAACGACCAGGACTGCGTCCTATTCCAGTGCAAGGCAGTCCTCCTCGCCAGCGGAGGCGCAGGCGCACTATTCAAACGAACGGACTGCCCACTGAAGACAACCGGCGACGGTTACAGCCTCGCGTTCCACGCGGGAGCAAGGCTCAGGGACATGGAGTTCTGCCAGTTCTTCCCGCTTGCACTAGCTGAACCCGGTCTACCCCCGCTGCTTGTGGATGGACCATTGGTATGGGAAGGCAAGATACTCAACACACTCGGCGAGGATATCCCAGCTAAGCACAACGTAACTGAGCGCCCATACATCGCCAAGAGCAGGGACCTGCTGTCAAGGGCTATGATGCTGGAGATATACGAGGGCGGAGGCATAGAGGGCGCAGTTCTACTGGACGCGAGGGACGTCATCAAGAACGCTGACCCAGACCAATTCTTCGGCATGGCATCAAAGGAATACTATATGGACAAGATCAGGGCACACGAGAGACCGTTCAGGATCGCACCATTAAGCCACTTCACTATGGGTGGAGTTGTAGCGAACAAGGATGGGGAATCAGACGTGACTGGCCTATTCGTTGCAGGAGAGGTCATGGGAGGTATTCACGGAGCCAACAGGCACGGTGGAAACGCACTTACAGACGTCACCGTGTTCAGCATAAGAGCCACCCAAAAGGCGATTGATTACATTGGTGACAAGGAGCTTGTTGACCTTGAAGAGGTAGCGGAGTCTGAGCTTGAACGAATCGAGGCACTGTCCAAGCGTGAAACCGGGTACACTCCGCCTACCGTTATGAACTTGCTTAGGGAGACCATGTGGGAGAAGGCAGGGGTCATAAGGAACGCGGAGATGCTGGTTGAGGCATACGAATCATTAGCCAATATTCGTGACTCATCCCGGAGGCTCCTTGCACAGCACGGGAAGCAGTTGCTTTCAGCGCTGGAGCTCCAGATGGCTATCGATGCATCAGAGTTGATCATCAGGGCAGCCATGGAGCGGAAGGAGAGCAGGGGGGCACATTACAGGCTTGACCACCCAGAGGAACGCGAGGAATGGGTTAAGACAATCATCCTCAACAAGAAGGATGAAGCCATCCAGATAACCCACGCCAAGATCGGTGAGGCGTACTGAGCCTCCTAGCCCAGCGAGTCATCGATGACATAAAGGCTCATCATGACCCCAAACGGCAGGCAGACCATAAACGGTACTTCAAGGAGGATATCGAGACCTATGGTTTGGCTATGCCCACGGTGAAGCAGATCGCTGGGAAATATTACAAGGAACTCAAAGGTGACCTTCCGAGGGCACTTGACTTAGCCGAGGAACTAATCAAGACGCAGAACCTTACCGTAGCTGATACTGGGATCCACTTGTTGAGACGGTATACACGTCATATCAAGGGGGAGCATTTCCCTCGTTTCGATACGTGGGTGGATTATCTTACCAACTGGGCTAATACCGATAATCTCTGCGCGGGAATAGTCTCGTTAGCCGTGATGGATGAACCAAGCCACGTGGAGACTCTCCTAGAATGGACCAATTCAGAGAACAGGTGGAGGCGGAGGGCATCTGCTGTCACAATGGTGAAAATAGGGGCAAGAGGGCTGATGCTTGAAGATATATTCAGGGTCGCTGACAGGCTCATGATCGACGAGGAAGACATGGTCAGGAAGGGAGTTGGATGGATGCTTAAGGCTGCAGGAATGGCGCATCCCAATGAAATACATGATTATCTTGTCATGTGGAAGCCAAAAACATCTGCTCTGGTGCTTAGGTACGCCTCTGAGAAGCTGCCTAAGGATCTTAAGGTCTACAAGTCACGGTAATTTATTACCATTTTATTACGGTACCGGTATTCCATAATCGCTTTTAAACAAAAAACGGTAATCCGCCCGAGAAACTTGATGTTAACTGTTAATGAGGTTATGACCCCACAGGTAATAACCACAAGTGATGATCAAACAATCAAAAACGCTGCGAGGGTAATGGCGAACCACGGCATCAGCAGTCTAATCGTTTTCTCAGATAACGGGCTCAAGGGCATCCTAACCGAGAAAGACATAGTCACAAGGGTAGTATGCGCGGGTCTGGACCCCGATGAGGTATGTGTTGGGGAGGTAATGTCAGAGCCTGTCATCGTTATCACACCAGATACTCCACTGGAGAAAGCCGTGAACCTGATGTTGATGCACAGGATCAAGAAGCTCCCTGTAATGGAGAAGATTGATGACGCATACAAGCTGTCCGGGATTCTAAGCCTGATCGATGTGGCGCGTGTTCAGCCTGATATTATAAACAGTCTCAAGGAGATGGTCCAAGTGGAGACTGAATCAATGGCACCCGCATTCTATGTCTGCTAGGCGTAGAACGTAATAATATCCTCATCTGCCGGGACGTGGGTGGGTTTTACTTTCTGTCCACCGAACTTTACGCTGTCCCCCCAGACTCTAGTATATCTCAGCCTCTTCCTAAGGTCGCCGTGCACCATCTTCGCGATGTCACCGATTGTTGAGGTTCGCCTGACTATCATTGGCTCCTCCATGTCCGCCTTCTCTCCCCTTGGCTTCATGTATATTCTCTTCAATGCGAGGCGCTCGAAGATTATTTCCTTCAACTCTTCCAGGTTTCTGTCTGTGTCTGCGCTGATTGGTACGAAATCGTAGTCCAATGTGTTCTTTAACTCTTCCACGTACTCGTCATCGACCATGTCTATCTTGTTTAGCACGGTCATGGTTGGTATGTAGACCGTGTTCTTCAGCAGTACATCGAGGAACTGGTCATAGCTTACGTCCTCCTTTATGACCACCCTGCTGTTGTGGTACCTGTACTCCCTGAGAATGTCCTTGATGCCATCCGGCTCCATCTGGGTCATCCCAACCATATCCGTGATGAAGATGCCACCCGTGGACCTCTTCTCTATCCTGATATTTGGGGGATTCAAGTCAGGTCTAATGCCGATTGCCCTGATCTCATCCAGAAGCATATTTCTGATGTTAGGGTTGAATACATCCGTGAGGATCAGGATGAGGTCCGCTGAACGTGTGGATGATAGAATTCGCTTGCCGAGTCCCTTTCCGTGGCTCGCTCCACGAATGATACCTGGAATGTCCAGTATCTGGATGTTTGCTCCGCCGTGCTTCAGGATACCCGGAATAACTGTCAAGGTTGTGAAGTCATATGCCCCGACTTTGCTCTTGCTGTTTGTCAGGTGGTTGAGTAGAGTTGACTTTCCGACGCTTGGTAGACCCAGCAATACAACGGTTGAGTCCCCGTCCTTTCTGACTGTGTAACCATCACCTCTCTGCCCCTGGCTTCGGGTGATCCTGTCCCTTTCCTGTTGCTTGATTTTGGCTATCCTAGCCTTGAGCACTCCTAAGTGACGATTTGTGGCCTTGTTTTTCTGGGTACGATCCATCTCGTCCTGTATGGCCTTAATCTTCTCTTGGGCGCTCATTGTTCATAGCACACTTATTCTCTAGTGAAAAACGTTCCCTTTTTAGAAGTCTTATAATATCCAAAAACGGTGATATTCCTGTGATTTTATGAAGCTTAACAAGGTATCTGACCGGGTTTACGCCAACTGGGATGGCGAGACAGGTGGTAACGTCGGAATAATCGAGTTATCCGAGACCACCGTCGCGGTGGACGCACAGTACCCAGGCTCCGCTAAAAAATTCAGGGAAGCCATACCCAAGGCATCCAGCAAACCTCTCAGCCACCTTTTACTTACCCATATTCACGGTGACCACGTCTTCGGGAACATGGTGTTCAAGGACCTTGAGATAGTGAGCCACAGAAGGCTATGGGAGAAGATGGAGGAGAGCCTCAAGAACGAGTGGACCTCCGAGAACCTCCAGAAGATGCTTGACACCTACAAACGGGACGCACCTGAGCGCTGGTGGCTCTTCGAAGGGTTGGAGATAGTTGTTCCCACGACCACTTTCACTGATAAATGCGAGATCGAGGACGTCCAGTTCATCCACTATGGAGGCCACTCGGACTGCAGCAGCGTCGTGTACCTCCCGGACGAGAAAGTCATGTACGCCGGTGACTTGCTATTCGTCGGCAGGTTCCCCTGGGCAGGTGACCCGACCGCTGACCCAGACAGTTGGATAACTGCGTATGAGGAAATGCTCAAGATGGATATTGAGAAAATTATCCCAGGGCATGGCCCGCTGTGTGACCTCGATGAGGTGGAGAAGCAGCTTGGCTGGATGAAGGAAATCCGGTGGATAATGCAGGGGCTCATCGGTGATGGAGCAACTGAAGAAGAAGCAATATCCTACGCTTATCGTGAAATATACCCTACTGACCGACCTGAGTGGCAAAAGCGAAGCTACGCCCGATGGTTCAAAGTCTGGTCAAAATAAAGGGGTAATTACGACCTTTAGGCGGGGCTTTTCTTTCCCGTCATCTCTTCTACGTCGATTCTGACGATCCAGAGGTGCTTGAATTTTCCCATCAACTCTTCGGTGATCAGGCTTCCCTTGCCGGGGCTGTACTTGTTGCTTATGAGTTTAAGCCCCTTGAGCCTCTCGGCTTCGTCCTCGACGATGGTTGCCTTGCCGTAAGCGAGTACACTGGTGTACTTCCAACTGTAATCGCATGGGTTCTCCCCTGTGATCATCTCTCCCTCATCGACCTCGAAGCAGACATACGGGTCTTTTCTGATCTCCTGCATCTTCTTGCCATCCTTGTGGCTGTGCAAGTAGATTTTGTCCTTCACATAGCAAAAGTTCAATGGTACAACGTATGGGGCTCCGTCTATCACTAATCCTAGCCTACCGACCTCGGTCTGCCTGAGAATTTCTTCCTTGATTACTTTCTCGATGATCTCTTTTTCCTTTCGGCGCATTGACATGGAGAATACGGTCATCCGGGTGGTTTTATTGGTTGCCATCTCGGGTAATCTTTTTCAGTCCACTCTCGTTTGGGTTCCTGTTTAATATGGAACTCAAACCCTGGACGCTGCTGTTTGCTGGTGCATTTGGTTGCTCTCTCATATGTCTTGGATTGGTTTACTTGATAACCGTGACGGGAAACGTCTCCTATGAGTCGTTCATCTTTGTGCTGATGTTCCTTGGAGTCGGTCTCGCTGGAGGTGGCTACTATCTTGAGTCAAAGTACAAGAAAGAACACCCTGAAGAGTACGAGTTCGAGGATCCAGCAGAAGAGTAGCTTTTATCCTACCTCTCCATCCATTTTCCTTGATTCATATGGGTGAAGAAGAGAAGACATTCAGCGTTTCAATGACGAGGGAGAAGGATTTCGTTTTCAAGGTAGACTTTGGCTTGGATAATTTTGATTTCACGATGGATGAGCCTGCACCAGTTGGCGGTGACACAGGTCCAAACGCGTCCAAGGTGCTTGCCGCCGCAATGGGCAACTGCCTGACTGCGAGCCTTCTCTTCTGCCTGAACAAGGCAAGGGCTGAGGTCGGTGGAGTTGAAACAAAGGTCAACGGACGTATGCGTAGGAACGAGAAAGGAAGGTGGAGAATCGCTCAGATAGATGTGGAGATCAGTCCAGAGCTAAACACCGATGAGTTCGCAAGTCAATTTGACCGCTGTAACAAGCTGTTCGAGGATTTCTGCATCGTCTCAAAGAGCATCGAGGAAGGAATCCCGATAAACGTCGAGGTTAAGCCTCGATAACCCTAGTTTTCTACCCAGTTATGTCCACATTTGACACACTTGAATTTCTCAACGCTTCTGTCAGTGTTGACTCCGGCGTGTTCCCCGAGCGATACGTTGACGCTTCTGTACGCCTCCCTGTTACCACAATCTGGGCATGCACGCTCAACGATGATGGCACTGTCAACCCCGCTCATGACGTACACTGGTTCAGCCTCTTTCTCTGGCCCTGTTTTAACCTCGATAACATCCTCTGCTTTTATCCATCCGCACCGGGGGCACTCGTAGCCGCTAGAACTTTGCTTCATGAACGAGCCGCAACGATCACAGAACTCTACCATCTAGGTCACTCTCTTAGAACATATACTGTTACTATGTGGTTGCATATAGGATTTTAGAGTTATTTACTCCCACACACAAGTTTTCGTTACACTGAATGGGGTATAGGGGCACTCTGGTGGTAAACCAGCGGCTTTGTGTGGATGTATTTATCGTTCCACGACTTCTTTACGTATTTTAAGGTCAATTTTCCTTTATCGGTGATGACATAGTTTCCGCTATTCTTGGAGTGGTCAATTAACGCCATATCTGTCATATCACCCAAGACCGCGGCTGAAATACAAGATGTCGAGTTAATCACCAGTTCTCCATCTACCTCTGTTGCCCTCAGTGAGAGAAGAAGTAAGGCATCCATGTATCGAGTATTATCGACGAACTCCATCACTTGTGCTATTACCCTAATTGTAATTCCATTTACGGAGAACAAATTCTAATTTAACTATCATGCCGTTTGCCTTTTTCACCCGCGGATATCCTGACCAATTATGCGTTACAGAATAGAAACGGGAAAATGAGTTTACCTTTTTACGCCCTTACCATGATCGTTGGGTCTCCGGGTACCAGTTTGAGGCAGAAATCGAACCTGTTGATGTCCATTGCAGAATGGAAATCACCCTCCACGAAGGTCTTCTGTGTCTTGTCAAAGAACTTTGCCCCCTCCGGGTTCTCCCTGATCCTTGCTTTCATTGACTCAAAGTCAGGTTCACCGCCCTTGAGTTTGGACTCGATGTACTCTGCGAGGGATTCGTCCTCAAGAGCCTTTTCATGTCCTCCCCACCCCATGGCGACAAGACTGACAACTTTGGGGTCCGCCTTTTTGATGTACTCCACTATAGCATCAGCCATCACGAAGCTACCCGGTAGAACTATGTCCGCTCCACTGGCAGCTACAAGTCCCCTTGTTCCAGCGCTGGTGGTCTGGACCACGGTCAAACCAGTGAAATCAACGTTTCTAACCTCATGGGGGCTGTTCCCGAAGTCAAAACCGGACACCTGTTTGCCGTCCCTCTCACCCATGAGGACCACACCGTGATTGGTTCGCTTCATCTCGAAAGCCTCATCTACCGTTCCCACAGGGATGATTTTCTCTGCTCCATTGTTTATGACGACTGCAGCGGTTGTGAAAGCCCTGAAAACGTCAATAACCACCGCTAAGCCCCTGGCTTGCTGTGCTCCCTCGATTAAACTGAGGCGTCGGATATCCATTGAATCAAAACATATGACACATTTGTGTCATATAATCTATGCGAGGCTCTGTTTGAAGTTAACCTGAGAGCCTGAGCCTAGCTTGAAGAGCATCTCCTGTATGCGAGTTGTTGCTTCAGCTTTGTTCTCGATGTCCTCTGTCCTCAAAACGTTCCAAGCCCACTCAAGGGCCTCGAATGCACCAATCTCGTATGTTGACATATCTGTTCAATACAAACCCAGTGAATTTCGGATAAAAGGCAAACGCACAGGATTGTATTGGGGGGAGGTGGGTGAAAGTGGAAGAATCTGCCGTTTTCCTCTCATAACTTCTAAATGCATGAATTACATACTCAGAGCTTGCGTGGATTAGGATGCTAGATATTAAGCTCATCAGAGAAAACCCCGACAAGATTCGGGAAAACCTAGCCAGAAGGCACGACCCAGAGAAGCTTGAGCTCCTTGATCACGTAATCGAAACCGACCAGAAATGGCGGGAGCTCACAGGCAGGGTCAACAAATTGCGACAGAGGAGGAACGAGGTTTCGTCCCAGATCGGCAAGGTCATGAAGGATGGTGGAGATGCCTCCAGTCTAAAGGCTGAGGCAAAGGATATCCCATCTCAGTTGAAAGAGCTAGAGTCACAGATGAGCGCGCTCCAGGAGGAGCTACGGGATGGACAGATGCGTCTACCCAACATGCTACATGAGTCGGTCCCATACGGTGCGGACGACCATGATAACGTCGAGATAAAACGCTGGGGCAAGGCACCCGAGTTCGATTTCGAGCCAAAGAGCCACACCGAGATCACCGAGGCGCTGGGTATCGCTGACTTTGAGAGGGCAGGGAAGACCGCTGGTGCGGGGTTCTACTACCTCAGGAACGAGTTCGCGCTACTGGACCACGCCATACAGAGGTACGCCATAGACTTCTTACTGAAGAAGGGTTACGCGCTCATCGAGCCACCTTTCATGATCAGGAGGGCAGCGTATGAGGGCGTCACAGATCTGGCTGACTTCGAGTCGGTTATGTACAAGATCGAGGACGAGGACTTGTACCTCATCGCCACGAGTGAGCACAGCGTTGGCTCAATGATGATGAACGAGACGGTGCTGAATGACCATCTGCCAATCAAGGTATGCGGTCTGAGCCCATGTTTCAGGCGTGAGATCGGCCAGCACGGCAGATACACGAAGGGTCTGTTCAGGGTACACCAGTTCCACAAGATCGAGCAGTTCATCTTCAGCCGCCCAGAGGACAGCTGGGAGCTTCACGAGGAGCTGCAGAGGAACAGTGAGCTGCTCTACGAGGGCTTGGGGCTTCACTACAGGGTGGTGAATGTGTGCACGGGCGACATGGGAAGCATCGCTTCAAAGAAGTATGATATCGAGTGCTGGATGGCTGACGGCGAGTTCAGGGAGACTGGATCCAACAGCAACTGCACCGACTACCAGGCGCGTCGGCTTAACGTCAAGTACAGGCTCAAGGAGGGAGCGAAACCAGAGGGCTTCGTACACACCTTGAACAACACGGCCATAGCCACAAGCAGGACAATGATTGCTGTAATCGAGCAGTACCAGCAGGAGGACGGGACGATCAAAGTTCCAGAGGTTCTGCGACCATACATGAACGGTATCGAAGTCATTGACGGTAGCCTAAACAAGCTTCACTTCTAATTTTCTTCAATTATTAGTTTTATTATACCATTTCACTTATAATGTAGTGTGTCGACTTTACGGCTATATCTCTACTACGGGTGTGATGGTGGTTAGATGAAGCGTGGATTAAGTGATATTTGTTACGGGTTCTTTTCTACTTTGGCTAATCCAACGAGGATAGCTATTTTGGAGCGTCTTCAGGACGGTCCAATGAATGTGAGTGGTCTGGCTACGTTATTGGAGCAGGAGCAGAGCATGATCAGTCATAACTTGAAGCTCTTGGAGCGGTGTAACTTCGTATCCTCTGAAAAGCGGGGCAAGGAAAAGTATGTGTTCGTTAACGTCGATACCGTTGAGGAGTTGTTTAAACTCGTTGAAAACCATGCACATAACAGCTGCAAGCTGACAGGTAACTGTCCCTTCGAGTCCAAGTAAATTATCAATCAATTTCCTGTTCATATCTTCTTCCACGAAACCCTTATATTGTCATGATGTTTATTTCATATGAAGAATGCTTCATGGTGATATGTAGGTGAAACGCGGATTAACCTCGCTTTGTTATGGGTTCTTTTCGACCCTATCCAACCCGACAAGGCTGGCAATCATAGAATTGCTTGACGAAAGACCAATGAGTGTAACGGAACTCGTTAACGAACTTGGTGAGGAGCAGTCAATGGTGAGCCACAATCTACGCCCACTAGTCAGGTGCCACTTTGTGACACGGGAAAGAAAGGGAAAGAGCAACGTGTACTCGCTGAACCATAAGACGATGGATCCCATCATAAAAGCAGTGGAAAACCATGCCCAGAACTTCTGCGGCAGCGGAGCAAACTGCTACCTACAACAGGATGAGGCAAACTGAGGTAAAAATAAAATGTTTTGTTATCAATGTGAGCAAACAGCCGGAGGAACCGGCTGCACACGATTCGGAGTCTGTGGAAAGAATCCCGAAGTCGCAGCTCTCCAAGACCTACTGGTGTATACCCTAAAGGGGCTATCCTCAGTAGTCGTCGAGGGCAAAGCCAAGGGTGTTAAAGACCCAGCTATGAACCGCTTCGCAGCAGAAGCCATGTTCAGCACACTCACCAACGTCAACTTTGATCCCGAAAGGTTCGTGCCACTAATCAAGAAGGCAGTTGAGCATAGGGAGAGCCTCAAGAAGAAGATCGGGGCAGCTGAGTACGACGAGGCAGCTAACATCATCCCAGCCGCAACAATGGAGGGCATGATCAAGCAGGGTGCAGAGCTAGGTGTCCTAAGGAACCCGGACCTAAACCCAGACATCAGGAGCCTACAGGAGCTACTCGTCTACGGCATCAAGGGCGTCGCAGCATACGCTGACCACGCATCCATCCTGGGACAGGAAGACGAGAAGATCTACGAGTTCATCTACGAGGCACTTGCAGCTACACTAAACCCAAATAAGACCGCAGACGAGATGGTCGGACTTGTACTAAAGTGTGGAGAGATCAACCTACGCGCAATGGAGCTACTGGACGCCGGTAACACTGGTCACTATGGACACCCAGTCCCAACCAGTGTGCCACTTGGACCAAAAGCAGGCAAGGCAATCCTAGTATCTGGACACGACCTGCAGGACCTAGAGTACGTCTTGAAGCAGACAGAGGGCAAGGGAATCAACATCTACACACACGGCGAGATGCTTCCAACACACGGGTACCCCGGACTGAAGAAGTACGAGCACTTCCACGGCCACTATGGAACCGCATGGCAGAACCAGCACAAGGAGTTCTCAGCGTTCCCAGGGTCAATCGTGATGACCACAAACTGCATCCAGAAGCCACTGGACAGCTACCTAGATAGGATCTACACGACAGGTCTAGTTGGATGGCCCGGGGCAACACATCTTAAGGAGAAGGACTTCACGCCAGCCATCGAGAAGACATTGGCTATGGAGGGCTTCCCAGAGACGGTTGAAGGCAAATCAGTGATGGTTGGCTTCGCAAGGAACGCAGTAATGGGCGTTGCAGGGGCAGTCATCGACGCGGTCAAGAACAAGGACATCAAGCACTTCTTCCTAGTCGGGGGATGTGATGGGGCGAAGCCTGGTAGGAACTACTACACAGAGTTCGTTCAGAAGACACCAAAGGACACCGTCGTGCTAACCCTAGCATGTGGTAAGTTCAGGTTCTTCGACCAAGAGCTTGGCGACATCGGTGGAATCCCAAGGTTGCTGGACATCGGACAGTGTAACGACGCCTATAGCGCGATACAGATCGCAGTAGCTCTCGCAAACGCCTTCGAAGTCGGTGTAAATGACCTACCCCTAAGCATGATACTGAGCTGGTATGAGCAGAAAGCCGTAGCAATCCTCCTAACACTGCTACACCTGGGCATCCAGAACATCAGGCTGGGACCAAGTCTACCCGCCTTCATCACGCCAAACATCCTCAACGTACTGGTGGAGAATTTCAACATCGCACCAGTTACGACCCCAGACGAGGATCTGAAGGCAATCTTGGGTTAAACACCCACCAAATTTTTATCGGTGAATTTTATGAAAACAAAAAACGTATGGGAAACTGAACCAGGGCCCAACCCGCATGGCGTTGAGACCAGGAAGATTTACGATACAGACCACAACTTGAGCGTCCATCTGAGGCTCAAGCCCGGTGAGAAGCTGCGAAGGCACATTACCCCAGTTGACGTCATGTTCTACGTCCTAGAGGGCGAAGGAATCGTCGAGGTTGGGGATGAGAAGAGGGCTGTGACAAAAGATACTGTAATTAACAGTCCCGCAAAAATCGTTCATTGTTGGTACAACGAGTCAGACAGCGATCTCAGGGTGCTGATAGTCAAGACTCCAAGGCCGCAAGAAAAGACAATAATGCTTTAGGTGAACCAAATGAGCTTCATGAAACGACCCAGTGAGACCACCTGCCCCGGCATAGATGACTATGTCAGGCCTTCCGTAGACTACAAGGTCTGCGAGAAATGTGGAGGACGGGTTGAGGTATGGAGCGACGAGGATAAGGCTGAGTGTCTTGATTGTGGTGATAAGTTTGAGGGCATCGAGAAGCCCCCGTCATGCTTGGAGTACTGTGCCTATGCTGACAAGTGCAAGGGCATCATCATGGCGAAGCGGGCTCAAATCCCCAAATAACAACTACAATTCTCTGTAGTGCAACAGCTTTATATATTCTTAGCAACTACAAAACATTGTAGTGAATAATTTGGATACATCAAGAAAATACGCAGAACAATTAGACTCAAAGGACTCCCTCTCCAAATGGAAGAAGGAGTTCTACATCCCAGAGAGGGAAATCCTAGGACTTGACGGCAAGAAATCCATCAAACCCATCCAGTACTTCGAGGGTAATAGCTTAGGGCTCATGTCCACATACGCCGAGGAGGGCATCGCCAACGAGATCAAGCTCTGGAAGGCTCTAAAAGGAAGGGGAAGCGATGTCGGAAAGAAGACCCGTGAATATCAGGCCAAATTAGTTGGAGCTGAGTTTGACGAGGTCATCATGGCCGCGGGAGCAACCATCAACATACACGTGCTCATCAGCACATTCTACCAGCGAGACGGAAAGAGAACCAAAATCCTTGCAGACGAGCTAAACTTCCCGAGCGACATCTACGCGCTATGGGGGCAGGTCAGGCTCAAGGGTGGTGACCCAGACAAGGACCTAGTTCTAGTAAAGAGCAGGGACGGCAGGACCATCGACGAGGACGATATCATCGCCGCAATGGATGAGACAGTAAGCGTCTGCTTCCTACCCAGCGTCTACTTCACAAGCGGACAGCTGCTGGACATTGAAAGGCTTACGAAGGCAGCCCACGAGAAAGGAATACTCATCGGGTTCGACTGTTGCCACAGCATAGGCGTTGTGCCACACTATTTCGACAAGTGGGGCGTGGACTTTGCCCTCTGGTGCAACTACAAGTACATGAACGGTGGAAGCGGGGCAATCGCAGGGATATACGTCAACAAGAATCACTTCGGAACCATCCCAGGGATGCCCGGATGGTGGGGAAACAGCTGGAGCAACAGGTTCGACTTTGACACCGTGTTCAAGCCGGCGGAGGACGCTCAGGCATGGTTCGTTGGTAACCCCAGTAACTTTGCCCAGGCACCACTCTACGGCTCAAGCAAAATGGTTGACGAGGTTGGGATCGAGAACATCAGGGCGAAATCCCTGAAGATCACCCAGTACCTCATGGACCTCATCGACGAAGAGTTGACTCAGGCACCGTACAACTACAGTATCGGCAACCCGAGGGATGACAAGCGACGAGGTGGTCACGTTGCCATCGAGCACGAGGAGGGAAAACGGGTAGACTTTGCCCTAAGGAACAGGGGGATACTCACCGATTACCGACCTCCAACCACCATCAGGCTGACTCCTGTCCCACTGTACACAAGCTACGTGGAGGTATGGGAGTGCGTCCAGCATCTGAAGGCTGTCATCGATAACAAGGAATATGAGAACTATTCCCATGACCAATCCCTCTACTAGAGGGTTTTTTCCTTCATCTTTTGAGGATGTTATTTCAAATAGGAAAGGAGTAGAATAGACAGTATGGAGCCAAAGGGACTAATGGTTATCAAGGACCCCGAGGTAGCGAAGCTTTTCAGTGACCCCCTAAGGCGGAAGATACTCCACCTTGTCACTCACAAGGAGATGAGTGCAGCAGACCTTGTCAAGGAACTGGGTAAGAATTATTCCAGCGTCGTGTACCATATCAGGCTTCTTGAGAACGCAGGACTCGCCGCGAAGGTCCGCGAGGACATAGTCCAGAACAAGATACAACCATTCTACAGGGCAACAGCTTGGAGCTTCCACGTTACCTACTACCTCGACGAGACCATGACCAACGACGAGGAGTACCGGGCATGGCAGGAGGACCTGTACCAGAGGCTGCTCCAGGGATTAGAGGGGTACTCTTACAATATACCTGAGGAAAAACAGGGAAGGGTCAAGGAACTCCTAGAGACACTGTACATCAGGCAGAAGAAAGAGTTCGAGGAGCGCAGAGAACTCAGGCAGCCCAGTATCCAGTTAGAGCCCCATGTAGGCAAGTCCATAGCCCATATCCTTGCAAACGTCCGTCTAGTAAAAGACGACGAGCACAGGAAGGCAGCTGAAGAACTCGCTGAGATACTGAAAATGTAGGGGGAGGGGGGGGGGAACGATTCCCAGCCGAATCCAGCGCCCCAGAGTGAAAACAAGCCCCAGAACGCCTTTGTTTTGATCCAATTAGGTACAAAAGTGTCATTCACCAACAGTGAAAAACGGGTTGGTAAGAAATATTTACGTTATTGTAGATAACCTACTATTAAGCCGCCTCAAACCGCTTCTTGGCATCAGCCATCCATTTTTCGCCTTCAGCCTTTGCGCCAGGTTTCCCTTCCATTTCTTTCATAACGTCAGAATGCTCGGCAACCCAATGAACATGCGCCGATTTGACCCAAGAATCAAAATCTTCACCTTGGATATCTGCACCACATATTTCACATTTGAGAGTTTTCATAGGATTCCACTAAAAGAGCGATAGAAAAACGTTATCGATAATTAGGTGTCAAAAACCTTGCGAACGTACCATCCTTCCGGTATCTCCTTGATAACCATCATATGGTATGTCACGGCTTTTACCGCGATTCCAGTCTCATGTGTCTCTTGACTGAAACGCTCCCCGATGCATTTGGCTACAGCCGTAAAATTCTTTTGATCCACAACCATTTCTATCTTCTTTGGAACAAGGAACTCAACGTCATTGATGAACAGGAACTCATCCATAATATTGAATAAAAGGCTCTCAAGGTCGGTGCCAGTGGCCTCAAGAGTGAACTCCTCCTTCTCGGCTATCCCCTCTAGGGGTGTGATGATGTTGAACATTGCATACGCTATCTGGGCGAACGCCTCACTGAGGGTCGGTGCAGTCGCGTCGATCAAGAGGTCCGCGGGTGGGCCCTCGTCCGGGTAGCTGTAACTCATGTGCCTGTCTAACCTCTTCCAATCTTTATGGGTTACCCTTCGATCTCCCCGCCGTGGAACCTGAGCCAGTAGACCCTGACGCCGTCGTAGAGAATCTCTTCCTCTCCCCAGAATGCGTTGATGTTGCCCCTGCTCATGAACCTGTAGAACCATGGGCCATCCTCAAGCTTCTCTGGGCCCCTGTATGGCTTCTTCTTCTGAATGAGTGCCAAGGCTTTCGTGAGGAAACTGAATACCTCCTCTTGGTCACGTGTGGCTTTTCCGTGGTAGTTCATTGACCAGATGGGCTCACCTTTCTCGAATATAATTTCCTGCCCAACGAAGGGGTTTTCTCCGAAGAACCTGTCCCTGTAAACGTAATCATCGATCTCGACAACATACTCCTTGGAGCCGTCATCAAGCTGCTTCGGCTTGGATGAATCGGAACCTGATGTCTGCTTCTTTGCCTCTACGAGAAAGTCTTCGAATTCCATCGAGAAATAATGGTTGGTGGCTTTAAGAAGGGTTGGTTTACTCCCACTCGATGGTACTCGGTGGCTTGTGAGTGATATCATAAACAATTCTTGTGACAGGTGGAATCTCGTTTCCGATCCTGTTGCTTATCTTCTCAAGCACTTCCCATGGAGCGAAGCTAAAGTTTGCAGTCATGGCGTCGATGCTCTCAACAATCCTCACCGCGACTGTGTAACCGTAAGCCCGCTCGTCACCCTTAACGCCTGTAGATTTTGTATCCGTCAACACGGCGAAGTATTGCCAGAGTTTCTTACTGAACTCATGCTTCTCGACTTCCTCCACAACGATGGCGTCCGCCTGCCTTAGAATCTCAAGCTTCTCCTCGTCGATGGTGCCGACAATCCTGACCGCCAGCCCCGGTCCTGGGAACGGCTGCCTCCAGACAAACTCATGGGGAAGCCCGAGCCTCTCGCCCAAACCCCTTACCTCGTCCTTGTAAAGGTCTTCAAGAGGGTCGATGACCTCCTTGAAGTCCATAACTGATGGCAAGCCGCCTACGTTGTGGTGTGTCTTGATTGTGTCGCTGTTCTTTGTGAGCCCAGACTCGATCCTGTCAGGGTAAATCGTGCCCTGGATCAGGTAGTCTGCCCCGAACTCTTTTGCCTTCTCCTCGAAGACCCTGATGAACTCCTCACCGATGATCTTGCGTTTAGTCTCTGGCTCTACCACCCCTTCGAGGCGTTCAAGGAACCTCTCCCTTCCGTCAACTACGACGAGGTGTAATTCTCTGTTCCTGAATGCCTCCTCGACCTGGGCGGACTCGTTCATCCGCATCAAGCCCTGGTCAACGTGGACAGCCATAAGCCTCTCCCCAAGAGCCCTTGCTGCAAGTGCCGCAGCTACGCTACTGTCCACGCCTCCACTGAGTGCGATGATTGCCTTGCCGTCACCGACGGTGTTTCTGATCTTCTCTACTGCTTCTTCGATGGCGTCAAGTGGTCGCCAGTTCGCTTCAGCTTTACATACTTTGAGCACAAAGTTTCTCAGCATATCCATGCCGTGCTCGGTGTGGTTCACCTCTGGGTGCCATTGGAGCCCCCAGATCTGTTTCTCTTCATGGACCATTGCCGCGACAGGAGCCCTGTCAGTGTGGGCTATAGGGGTCCAACCCTCTGGTGCCTCGAAGACTGTGTCCCCGTGGCTCATCCAGACCTGCTCGCATGCGTCCATTCCCTCAAGGATACCGATTGCGTTGTCAACGTACGCCTTTGTGACGCCGTACTCCCTTGCCTTCTCTACCTTTCCTCCGTGCATGCTTGCCAGTAGTTGCAAGCCGTAGCATAAACCAAGGACGGGCACGCCCATCTCAAGTATCTCTGGGTCAAGCCTGAGCCCATCAGTCGCCTTGACGCTGCTTGGGCTGCCGCTGAAAATGATGCCTTTGAGGTTCATTATACTGTCCAGTGCCTCTATGTCCACCCTAGTTGCGTCACTAGAAAGTATCTCAGAGTAGACGTTCATCTCACGTACTCGTCGTGCAATAAGGTGGCAGTACTGTCCTCCAAAGTCGAGAATAGCTATTCCATCAGGTAATTCTTGGGGAACCATTACAGAGTATGAAAAACTCTATGATTTAACGTTTCTGTTAAAAGAACAACGCAAAATAACGTAGTTTTGTAAGCGTTAAGGGTGTTTTCGGGTCAACTGGAACACTATAACCGCAAGCGCCATGGACCACAACGGAAAACCCGGTATAGAACTAGTTGACTCCGGGACAGGGTCATCCACTGGCTCATGCTGTTCATAGACCTCGGTCCACTGCATGGTTTCCGCTTCCAGAATCCATGTGTCTGCAAGACTATTCCCTGCGTTTTGACCACCAAATAAGACGAACACTTTGTTCACCGAGTCATACGCTATATTAGAACCAATCCTCTTGGATGGTTTATCTCCTTGAGTTAACGGTTCCCATGATTGGCCCTCTAAATCGTAGCTCCAGATGTCATCAAAATCCGTTGCACCTTGCCCCCCGAATAGCAATATCCTGTTCTCGTCTTGATCGTGCACAACGGTGCCCCAGTATCTACCCTGAGGACGGGAGTCAGAAACATATTCAATCCACTCGTTTTCAGGATACTTGTACTCCCAAATGTCTCCACCGTATCCATGCTGGGTCGTTACGCTCCCCGATAAAACCGACCAGTGACCGGGGTACATCAGATGTTGTCCTGTTTCGGGCACGTAAACCATGAAGTGACCATACTGGTGAAGTGGGGAGTTCTCTGGGAACATCTCAACCCAGTTATCTTCTTCAAAACTGTAAACCCATGTCTGCTGTGTCTTGACCTCGTCGTTCCTGTAACCCGAGAACAGGATAACAACGTCGTTCTCCGGATCGTAAGAAATAGAGGAGTCACTCCTTGGGCTTGGGGTGTCAATAGGGTCAAGTTCAGTCCAAGCCATCGTCTCAAGGTCCAGAATCCACGTATCAGATATCCTCTCATTTCTGGAGAAACCGCCGAACAAGAAAAGCTGATGTTTCTCTGGAATATACGTCACCATAGCGTTGAACCTGCCAGATGGAGTGTTACTCATCTGCACCTCAAGCCATAATCCTGAATCATTATCATACTTCCACATATCATCGTAAAACGTGTACCCATCCTCCCAGCTAGCTCCTCCATACAACATCACGCTCTCCCTAACCGGGTCGTAGAACATCCTGTGCCCTAACCGCTTCTCTGGGGCACACGAAACCAGTAGGACCGGCGTGAATACCAGTAATAGCAGGAACACCCTGAGGAATCTTGACGACATTATATTCAACTAAATCTTGCCCGATTTCTTCTTAAATCCTGCTCATCAACAGTACATCTATCCCAGTATCAAATATGTCAAAAACAATTTTCTGCAGATGTCGAGGGGACCTCTTATGTTGAGCTACTCATCCTGAAGGCGCATTTGGCGTCTCCATCCTTGTAACAACTCGTTTCCCTTATCGAAAGATCTCTGCCTGCTATCTCCTCCATTGTGCCAACCATCACACCTTTTATGAAATAGCACATTGAGTCCCTGCCGCCTTTGCAGCTCTCCCTGAACATATTCTCGTCTATATCAACATCAAATTCGCCGTTTTCCCAGTCCATCTTCTGGTAGGTAAACGATCCCCACCCGAGCCTGCCCACGTTCCCCAGATGGGACCCCATGCTCGCCTCAAAACCATTCGTAGTGTCACCAGCATACTGTTCCTTGACCGAGTTGATGAGATGTTTACCGTATTTCCTGCTCATCTGGAATATCATGGACTCTCCCGCTGACCCAAAGGTATCTTTCAGTGAATCAATCAACAGCTCAAAACCGAGGCTATCAAAACACACTTGATCCTTAGAACTCATAAATGATTTAGAAAACTGTGGAATATAAAGTTGGTAATTAGAGGTTGGAGAGGAGTTTGTCGATGTCAGCTTTTGTGTTGTAGAAGTGGCTACTTATCCTCATGTGACCACCGTGTGCCTCCCTTCCCGTCACCTTGATCTTCTTCGACTTGAGTTTCGCGGCGAGCGGAAGCGGGTCGTCCTCAAAGTAGCTGACAATGGGTGACTTGGGGGTGTCCGGTGTGTACATCCCCTTGCCTCTGGCAACCAGTTCGTCGAACAGGTAGCCTGCCAACTCAAGGTTCCTCTTCTCGATCTTGTCTGTACCGATAGCGCTCAGATAATCAATGGATTTCTCCAACGCGAACACTCCCTCAAAGTGGATAGTACCGTACTCAAACTTCTCGGCAGAGCCCTCCGATACTGACTCCTCCGGGTTATCCCCTTCATAGATCTGGTTCTTCCAGCCAGTCCTGTCCGGTGTTAATTGATCGATATTCTCCTTTCTCACATACAGGAACGCTAGACCCGTTGGACCCATGAGGTACTTGTATGGCGCAACTGCGACATAGTCCACCCCTGAGTCATGGTAGTTCACATCAAGGGCACCAACGGCCTGTGTTGCATCTACCAGAACCTTCGCTCCGTAATCGTGAGCCATATCGCTCAACGCCTTCAGATCCATGGTGTCTCCATTGACGTAGCTGACGTGGCTGACCTGGATCAGTTTTGTGTTGTCATCCATCATTTTATCGATGTCATCGAGGTAGAACTTGTTGTCACGAGCCTTGACCACCCTTGTCTCGACTTCATTTCTCACGGTGGTGTTGGTCTCGATTATGTTGTGTTCCCACTCTGGGCAGACGACGTTGTCTCCTTTCTTCCATTCCATACCATTGATAACGATGTTTAGGCCGGACCCTGTGCACATGGTGAACGCGATCTCCTCGGGAGTAACCTTGACGAAGTCGGCTACCTTCTTCCTGAGTCTTGTTGTCCGTGTTAGCCACTCCTGAAGTATTGTCTTCTCGCCGGGTGGGCTGAAGTTGTACCATAGGTCCACGTACTCCTCGTATCCTTCTTTCACTTGCTTGGGCATGACCCCCACAAATGCGTTGTCAAGGTAAACCCACTCCTTGAGGAGCGGGAAATCAGCTCTAATCTTATCGATGTTCATCTTATCACCAGAATACCACTTGATACACAGGCAGAAAATATAACATTAATACTGCCCGTCCCAGTGTTTTCCCCATGTTCAACAGGATTGACCATACCGAGATTATTACACGCGACATGGCTGGCTCCATAAAGTTCTACACCGAGATTCTTGGGTTTGAGCTGACAAGCAACTACAAAATGGATGGTTCACGGGGTATAACCGAGATATCATTCCTCAAGTTAGGCGACACAAGCCTTGAGCTACTGGAGTTCCCCGATGCTGAACCTATTCCTTCCAAGCCACAGGTGGGTTACAGGATGATGGCGATAACCGTGGATGACATGCCCAAGGCAATCGCCTACCTGAAGGAGAAGGGTGTAACCATCAGCAGGGAGCCAATGAGCCTAGGCGAGAGTTGGAGGGGAGAATTCCTCGATAACAACGGCATAGCCCTTGAGATCAGGCAGTGGTAACACCACCTGCCCATTAAAGTTAATATGCCGCGTTCCCAAACCATATTTGAGTGATTCTAATGAGCGGATTTATTATAGTTCGAGACATCATGGCGAAGAACATCAAGACCGTGAAACCAGACGACTCAGTGCACGCTGCTGTACAGAAGATGAACAAGTTCGACATCGGATCTGTTCTCGTTATCAACAGTGGACGACCAGTCGGCATAATCACCGAGACAAATATAATGAGGCGTGTAGTTGAGCCCAGGATGGACCCGGCTACGGTGTGGGTCAAGGACATTATGACCAGTCCAATTATCTCGATTGAGGAGAATGCTACGGTTGCAGAGGCCGCGAAGATTATGGCTGATAGAAAAATCAACCGTCTTCCTGTAATAAACGGGGACAAACTTGTCGGACTTATCAGCAGTACAGATATTGTCAAGGCAAACCCGACACAGCTTGGAATCCTCGAAGAGCTGCTTAGGGTCAGCTAAACCTTATTTCCTATTTTCTTCATATTTCGAATATTATTCCATTTTTCAATGAAAAATATTATACCTAATCGGTACATTGTATGTAGGATTCACAATGCCAAAAGCAGCATGGGAAAGCGACGCAATCAGCGAAGATGCATACCACTCCGTAGAGTGCAAGAACGGTAGAGAGTTCATCCTCAGGCTCACAACAGGAGCCGATGTCTACAAGGCGATCCAGAAGTTCGCAATTGACAAGGACATTACATTCGGGAAGATCCACGCAGCATTTATGGGTGGATTCAGCCCCGCAAAGATGTACTTCTGGTGTCCAGACACCGAGAACCCAGAGAACTGGCACATGGAGAAGACCGCCACTTTCGATAACCTCAGCATGCTCATCAGCATGAGCGGCATGATCCACACAAGGATCGAAGACGGTAAGCCAACACCATTCCCAGCCATACACTACGCAATTGGAGGCGCATGGGATGTACCAACAGTTGGTGGACACCTGACAGAGGGCACCATCGTCAAGGGCGTAATCGCGGTCTTCATCACTGAGATCCTGGGCATCGAGGCTATCCTACCAGACGGATACGACCCAGAGACCGACAGCGCACCTGAAGAATGGTACAAGGAAGCATAAGCTTCCAACCTCTTTTTCATTTATTAGCTCTGAAGTATTTTTTATATCGTTACCCCCGAGTATAGCTTCATGCCCCGAGACTTTGATGAGATTTATCCAACTAACGAAAAATACAGTAGCTTCGATACACGGAACACAGCCTTTAACCGAGCCATCAAAGCCGGAACCTTTGATCACATTGATGTGGCCAAGAAAACCGAGAAAATAAAGAAGAACATACCCGGATTCCGACTCATCGACTACGCGTTCAGTGACGCAGCCATGACCGTAGCCAAAGCAAGTCAATCAGGGAGAGGGGAACAGAACACTGGGTTCTATTCGTGGACCTCTTTGGGGGTGACAAAGATTCCTGATGGAGTTGAACCGTGGAGTGGTTCCCCAAATGAGGCATCCAAGGTCGTAAAGAAGGCTGGACAATATTACGGGGCTGCCGATGTTGGGTTCACGAAACTCGACAAACGATGGATATACACTCATGGAAAGCGAGGGAAACCAATCGTATTCGAGGACGTCGATGCTCCTTATGTCACAGATGAGAAGGCCGTGATCCCTGAGAGATGCAAGTACGTGGTTGCGATAGCTAATCCTGTTGAGGTAGATGAGATAATGTACGCACCATCCGCACTGAACCCTACAGGCGGGATGGGGTACAGTAGAAACGCCTCTGTGGCAGGTAGCCTAGCAGAGTTCATCAGAGGGCTCGGGTACCACGCGATCCCCTGTGGAAACGACACCGGGTTAAGCGTCCCTATAGCCATTCAGGCTGGGCTCGGTCACTTAGGACGACATGGAAGACTCATCACGTGGAAACATGGCCCCATGGTTCGCCTCACCAAGATATTCACTGATCTACCGTTAGAACAGAGCCCAATGGCTGACGAGGGCATCGTTGAGTTCTGTGAGGACTGCGAAAAATGTGCCAAGAAATGTCCAAGTAACTCAATTCCATTCGGCCCTAGGACATGGGCGGGAGATAGCGAGGCAAACAATAACGGATCCCTCAAATGGTATTGCAAATCTGACGGTTGCTATGAATACTGGAGGGAACTAGGATCAAATTGCGGTGTATGCTTCAGAACCTGCAGTTTTACAAAGTATAAGGGACTTAGCCACGACTTTGTCAAATGGTGGATAAAGAGGACTAGGATATTCAACAAGTTCTTCGTATTCATGGACGAACTCCTTGACTACGGCAAGAGAAAGGACCCCAAGTCCTACTGGGATCGACCTCTCAAAACACGTTAATGGGTGAGCATTTCAGGATTTTATCCCTTTCACGATAAAGAAAATTCGGTTCAACCCTTATACTTTTGATTAGAATTTTTAAGTAGTAATCCCCATCTGAACAGGATCAGGTTTGGATAAAGTAGACGTAGTGGTTATCGGTGCAGGCGTTGTTGGATTAGCCATCGGCGCCGCGTTAGCTGACAAGGACAAGGAGATGTACATCCTCGAAAAGGAGGAGGTTTACGGTCAAGGCACTTCAAGCAGGAACAGCGAGGTAATCCACGCGGGAATCTACTACCCATCTGGAAGCCTCAAAGCCGAACTGTGCGTCAAGGCAAACCCCATGCTCTACGAGATATGTGAAAAATACAATGTGCCCTACAAGAAGGTAGGTAAACTCATCGTGGGAAACGGCGAGACCGAGGTAGCGCAACTGGACGGGATAATAAAACACGCAAAATCAATCGGCGCAAGAGACCTTGAGATGATCGACAAGGACAAGATCAAGGAACTTGAGCCAAACGTCAAAGCCGATCAGGCAATTCTAAGCCCATCAACGGGCATCGTTGACGCCCACGGCTTGATGGATCACTTCCACAGGGAGGCTCGCAGGAAAGCAGGTGGAGACCCGGTTGTACTTGATACCGAAGTAATAGGAATCGAGCAGACCAAAGACGGTTACATCGTCAAAATGAACAGCGGTGGAGAGCCATTCGACATCGAAGCTGGCATCGTTATCAACAGCGCTGGGCTATACGCCGACAAGGTAGCTGAGATGGCAGGCATCGACATCGCCAAAGCCGACTACAAGATCCACTGGTGCAAGGGAGAATACTTCAGTCTAACCGGGAAGCCTCCGGCTCAGATGTTAGTGTATCCGCCACCACCAAAGGACGCGGCAAGCCTAGGCATCCACAGCGTCCCAGACCTCACTGGTAGACTAAAGTTCGGTCCAAACGCCTTCTACGTTGACGAGATCGACTACAAGGTCGAGTCAGAGAAGGAGCCATTCTGGAGGGACATCGTCCAGTACTTCCCAACAGTGAAAATGGAGGACCTGAACCCAGAGATGAGCGGGATGAGGGCAAAACTCCAAGGTCCAGGAGACCCCGTCCGTGACTTTGTAATCAGGCACGAGGAGGACAAGGGATTACCCGGCTTCTTCAACCTCATCGGCATAGAGTCACCAGGCTTGACATCAAGCCCAGCCATAGCAGAAATGGTTGAAAAAATGGTAAAAGAGTACCTAGGCTAAACGTCTAGGTATTCTTGGCACGTATAACAGTACCAGCGCTTGTATGCTTCAACCCATGTAGCGGGTTTTCCGCAAGTTGGACACATAGGTGTCGAGTTATCACTTTGAGGTGCAATTAGGGCAGTACCCGGTGGAGCGCCCACTGGGGTGAATAACTCGTTCAGCAACTCGGAAACCTGCTCAAGCTCAACTGATACCCATGTCGCCGTTTCACCTGTTTCCCCGCCAATGTTGACGTACCACACAAGGTTTTCTCCTCTCAGGAACAAGCTACTCATACTTGCTGGTGATCCATTGGCAGTGAATCCCATGTTTGTCACCCTGACACTGGTTGGGCGTTCAAGTAGCTCCTCTGCTAGTAACCTGCTGGGGTCTGTCAGGGTCACCGTTGAGTAGTCTTCTGTGATATCTATCACATCGATTTTTCCCAGATCATACAGTGAGTGATTCAGTGTATTCATGTCTGGCACTTGCATCGACGGAAGTGCCGGAAGCGCAAATGGCAGAAGCCACCTTGGGTCACCATACTGGTGGGCGTCCTCGATACTCTTGAGAATATCCTCAGTCTTGAACTGCGACTGTACTGACTCATGCTCCATCAACGATTGGTAATAATGTCTCCTGTAGAGATCAATCACTCCAAGTAAAGTGTGGAAATCATCTATCTCGGTGGTGAAGTTAAAATCGGCTACACCCAGCTCCATGTTAGAGTCAAGGTACATGATTATTGTACCAGACATGACGTCCGAGGACCTGAGCCTGCGGATTCGAAGGTTATCCCCACTCTCGTCTTCTCCCACGAGGTAACATGGGTCATTGACCCTCATGCTCTCTTGGACAAGGGTTGTCCCTATCTGCTTTTCATTTCCTCGCAAAATGGTTATCTGGGATATCATAGCAGGTGCCGCGATAGCCGTCAGGGCTCCCCGTAGTACCAGTTGGTCGTCACCGTTCTGGCTACCCCACCAAGTGGTTGCGTCTGATGCACCAGTAGGAATGTCAAGTACCTCGTTTAACTGGTTTCGTAATATTCCGAAGCTATCGATCAGCGAGTTTACATGGTTTATTGGGACTAGATATTCTTTGATCTCTAGTTCTTCCTCTTCAAAGTCTTCAGGTCTATTGCTCATTTAGATTTCCTCCTCTTCTTCTACAAGCTCGCCGTCGTAGATCACGGCAAAATCCCGGCTTCCCTGAATGTTCAGGTAGGGGCAACCGGCCGCCCCTTTTCTAAGTGTAAAAACTGGGTCACCGGGTTGAATCCACAGCAGATCTCCGTTTTCAACCCATTTCTGGAGCTCAAAGTCATGCGTATACTCAATGTCTTCTTCCTCGACATCATCATCGTTATCATATTCCTCCTCGGGGTCGTCGCGGTAAATTCCATACTCGTTGTAACCATACTGCATGTCTGCGTTCACGAAGCTCCAATAGTTTGCACCCCATGTGTTCAAGGGCTCCATAGCCTCTTTCCAGTCCTCGATAAAGTAGAATACCGCATAACCCGTATGCACACCCACTTTGACTGTTGAGATGACCGCCTTGATTCCCGGGTTTGACAGGACTTCAGGGACAACGTAAGGTGCCTCAGGTCCAGGTTTGGAGATTATAAGTGCCTTCTCATAAGCACCCCCTGGACTTAACGATCCAGTGAACGCGAAAAATGAGCTGGGCAGTGTGTCAACCGGTCTAATAGGGACTTGGCTATCCCACCAGAGTCCATCCAGACCGTAGACATCCAGACTATGATAAACCACCATATTGTTGAACGGGCATCTTGACAGAGGAACTACGGGTGTGCTCATCCTGTACTGGTCCCTCGCTTCAATTAGCTTCTGTCGCATGTTATCAAGCTCAGATACTACGGAGTCAGGAGCGTCTTCGTTGATGGACAACTCATAGTCCAACTCTCTTGAATGTTCAAGCATCACATAGTATTCTTCAAGGAACTGATTGCGTTCCTGCGCATTGTATGGTATATTCATTGTCTTGTGCCTCCTGTCCAGAAGCTGGTGCCCCATCCATTCGTCTCCCCATAGCCCCTTGAACTATCAAAGTTCAACGGGTTGTACGTGTTAAGAGCCTCCCCACCGGGTGCGTGGCTGTTCATGATCTTCTGGTCTATTCCCTGAGCAGTGGCGAACTTGCTCTGCCCCCCTCCTGCTCCCGGCGTCCTTGATAGGTGGTTGTAGTTCCAGCCTAGGTGCTCGTTGTGCTGAGTAACCCCGAGTCCTTGAAGTTCTTGATTTATCTTTGCGTTGGTGTAGGGCGAGACTGGTTTACCAGTGACCGCGTCCGTGAACGCGAAGGCGTCATTGTCACCAGTAAATGGTTTTCCCGTCGCCTTATCATAGATTATACCTGTCCTCCTATCCCAAGTGACCTTGCCTTGGTTCTCTAGTTTAGTTAGATACTTGCTCTGGTCTCGGTACTCCATCGACCTTTGTGCGTGACGTGTCCTCATTGCTCTCCACTTGGCCTTGCTGACACCTGGCGGTCTTCTAGCCGGCAAAGTCGGCTTTTTACATGCAGCCAGCCCTTTCTGGTTCCCACCTGGGAATCCCAGAGCCTCATCTATGTCGTTGATTGTCTTGTTCTTGATAATCTCGGACTTAGGAAGCGCTGTCTTGTTGTTGAGGTGTCCCTTGGCGTACTTTGTGCTTGGACGTACATGTGACTGGACTCCATGCCTGTCACAGATCATCCTCATGCCCTTGTTGTCCTTCATGGTCATGCCCCTGAGATCTGGAGGTTTCCCTGCATTCTGGAACTTTGGATTCTTTACTCCAGGGTAATGGCTTCCAGTCTGCTGTCTTGCCTTAACCTGTCTCATTGTGAGCCTAGTTCTCGCCCTATCCGCGAGTTTCTGGTTCAACTCGTTTCTACCCATGTTCCTAATCGTTCCAATGCTTGGATGCTTTGGTACATTCGGCGTCCTTCCGGGCCACCTTATCTCGGTGGTCATCACGTTCTTGACCTTGGTCCAGCCGCTGGCGAGTGTTTTAGCTGTCCCTGGGAACTTGCCCGCAAGATAACCTCCGCCAGCCCTAAGACCCATGCCACCAACCTTCAATCCTCCCTCGAAGACCTTACCCATTGCCCACTGGTACGCCGCCTCCTTTCCTGCTGCCTGCCACGCCCCCATGATGCTGTCCCCGCCTCTGTCCACGTAGTTCTTCATGGTGTACAGCGAGTTTGCTGGGACGTAGACGTACTCAGATGAGCCACCTGATGCTATTCCAACAAGTATCCTCAAGCCCATTGATTTCTTGCTGAAGTTCCCGTCGATATCTCTTCCAGTGATAATCTCACTGGTGGTCCAGTTAACGGTGTTACTTACGGTTTCCCTCCAGAGTTGGTTACTGGTGGGGATATCTCCCTCTACAATTGTACGACCAGTAACATGTCCAGTGTATACGGTGTATATCTTACCATACTTGTTGAGATCTACTTCTCTTCCATAGATGATATCATCGATCATTCCGTCTATGTGTTTCCTGATATCTCCTGGTTTTCCAGACTCCTTCCATAGCTTGTTTGCTTTCCCGAACCAGACCTCCTGGTCCATGTGCTGGAGATTTTTAAGTAGCTTTGTCCTCACCTTCTGGAGGGTTTGCATCTCCTGTATCGTCTTAGCTTTCTTGGGGTCAATCTTGCCTGATTTCAGTTGCTTGAATATATCGGGGGTCATTTTTCCTGAGGCCGCTAGTGAGGCAGCTATTCCAGCCAACGCAGGATTGATTCCCTGTTTGATCATAAAGTTTCGTAGTGGTGCGTTATTGATTACGTTCATTGCACCGTAGCTTTCGGCTGCTCCCCCGTCGTCTGCGTTTACGGGTATTGCCATCAAAGAGACCGCACACAGCAACATCAATGCTAGGGCAACATGGTCTGCTGCTCCTTTCTTTCGTCCTTGGACAAACATCCCTATGATTCCCAGAACCATCAAAACGAGAAGTATCTGAACCATCTGCACGTTGTATGGGAAGAATACAAGGTAAGCGAACCCGAGGATTGAGCCAAATATAAGGGTGGTTGGCAGTCCAAAACCCGAGGATTCTATCTCCTTTCCTCTTGTGACTAGCCTTTTGACATCCGTGAAAAACAGATCCATTCCAATGAGTGTAATACTATTATTCTGAGAGACTAGGACCCCGATCATCATAAGGAACATTTGGAGAGTGGTCATAGTGCCTAGAATCCAGAGCCTCATCAGGAATGCGAAACCAAGTCCACCCATGATCATAGGGAATGCTCCGAGTCCAGACTCTCTTAGCCCGTTAATCGCAAATATTGGGGTGGTTACGAACTGTTTCACGCCACCTACTATTCCGTATTCCTTCAAAGTGCCCACTATCATCCAGAAAATGTAGTTTCCTAGGAACCAGAACAGGAGAACATTCGGTGGTGTTGGTTGAATATTCGCTAGCACCAGTATTGGTGTAAGCAGAGGATTCCCTGAGTTGTACCCATCGTTGGGTACTAGAATCAGGTAAAAGTGTGCTGCGAGTGTGACAATCCCTGATATTATGCTTGTAACAATAGTGCTCTTCAGCATTTGTGGTATCCCTTTGATGATTGATGATATCATCATTGTCAGAAATTGGATAGTGTTCTGTGGGCCCTGTTGCTCCTGCTCCATAATATTCCCTATCGAATAGGAACATTCCAAAGACTAATAATATATCGCCTTTACAATAAACAGAAAATATAGATACTAACTAAATGATTTCGCTGATGTTATCTCTCGTTAATAACGTAATGCCGTCACGCGTTCCTAACCAGAGATAGCCATATGCATCCTCAAGATAGACTTTGACCTCATCGTGGCTCAGTCCCTTTTCTACCGAGATGATTCTTATCCCATTTTCAACAAGTAACGCCATGCCCTTGTCCTCAGTGCCAACCCAAAGAACACCTCCCGAGTCCCTGAAAATCGACCTGACCTTTCCCTCTGGAATACCCTCCTCTGATGTGAGTATGTCTTCTATTATCCAAGCCCCATCATGTCTGAACTTGACTCCTCCCCCAACAGTCATCAGCCCAGTTGATGCCCACATTGATCCATCCGTATCCTCAAAGAACTGAACTATGTTATTATGAATAAGTCCATTCTCGGTTGAGAAATACTCCCAACCATCTTCGGTTTTTACACTGATACCTCCTTCCGGTGTCTTGTAGCTGCCAAACCAGATGTCACCGTTGCTGTGCTGCATGATAGTGTTGACGTTGTCGTCAAGCAAACCGTCATCTATTGTTATCTTGCCCCATCCTGAGCCGTCGTCGTAGTAAGCCCCATGCCAAGTGCCAACCCAGAGGATTCCATCCGTGTCCCTCATAACCCAGTTAACCCTGTCAGTGACCATTCCGTCGTCCTCCGTGTAAGTGTACCAGCCGTCCTCAGTCCAACGTGTAAGCCCCCTGTCATGCCCAATCCATAGCACGCCGTCTTCCCAGAGCATATTCCGGGTGTAGGTTAGTCGCTGCTCACATGGGAAATCGACCAGCTCATGGGTCTCCTCTTTGATTCCGATGACGCCGTCCTTTCCGCCGACCCAGATGATGTCACCTGCGTCCACCATGGAGGTTATGTCGCTAGGTGGGCGGATTATGGTCCAGATCGGGTCTTCCTCCACTGGGGGCTCCTGTTTGCTAAGAACCGCCATGGAACCCAGTAATAATACAACTAAACCGATCATGACCATTGGTGTCCGGTTATCAGAGTTCAATATGGAGAACTGTCCACTGAGTCGCTTATCAATTTAATCAAGGCTCAGGCTCAAGGACGCTGTTGTTCATCACATAGACCTTGTCCGCGTAGTCCAGCTCCGACCTGTCATGGGTTATGTAAAGTACACCCATCCGCCTGCCCACTGTCCACTCCATGATTACCTCGTGGAGCAGGTTCTTCAGTTCCGGGTTCAGGTTCACAAGGGGCTCATCCATCAAGAGGAACTTCTTATCGGCAATCAATCCACGGATGATGCTTACCCTTCTCGCCTCCCCTCCGCTCAGCTCGTTTGGGTACTTATCCCTGAGTACTGTAAGCCCCACACTCTCCAATACACCATTGGAGTTCCTCTCCTTTCCCGAGTGGACAAAATCGATGTTCTCCTGAACCGTCATGTGCGGCCAGAGCGCTGGGGTCTGGAATATGGCGCTGATGTTTCTCTTTGAAGGCTCAAGAAGGTAGTCCGGTGTACTTGCCAGTGCACCGTCGATGTACACGGTGCCCTCGTCGGGCTTCTCCAGTCCCGCTATTAGGCGCATGAGGGTTGTTTTTCCGCTACCGCTGGGACCAACAACCCCAATTGTCTTACCTGACTCGACCTCGACGGTTACGTTGCTCAAGGCGTTGAACCGCCCATAGCCCTTCCAAACCGAGTTTACCTTTATCATTTTGACGCGCTCCTACTGTACGCATACCCCGCTACTCCAGTCAGGGTCATCATTACGGCTACAAGTGCAAGGCATAGTCCGGCTACCTCCTCCGTGCCCCCGTAATGCAGGTAGTTGAATATCCTTATGGTTAAAGTCTCCCTCCCTGGGGGGATGACCAGCAGGGTTCCCCCTAACTCACCTAGGCTCAGGGCGAACACAATCAGTGCAGATGTTACTATCCCGTACCTCTGGAGGGGTAGTTTAACCCTCAGTAATGCCTCGTTGGCGTCCTCCGCGAACAGGTCCGCGGCGTCAAACAGTAGCCTGTCCATCCTCCTCTTCTGGGCATACACGATGATGGCTGATATTGGCATGAACCTCGTCACGGATGCGATGATTGGCATCCACATTGTGCCGTACAGCGGTGAAAACAAGCTCGTGTATGTTTGAATCATGGAGATGCCGATGAGGGAGGCTGGGAGTGCCAGTGGGATTGATATCAGCAGCCACCAGTGCCCGTTCTCCTCCAACCTGTCGGCTAAGACGTATCCCAGAGCAGCCCCCATCAAAGCCGATGAGGCGCTTATCAGGGACGATGTGACGATATCGTCCCCTGCAGCGGTCAACGCGTATCCAAGGCTTGACAACGACCCGGTCTCAATCACCAGTCCGCCCACAAGCAGGGTTACCTGCAGGACTGTGACTCCCAGAGCCACCTGTTGAAGCATATGGAACCACGGTGGCAGGGACCAGTCCCTGAAACTCGATATTGTTCCAACACTGCTGCTCTGAGCGGTCATCCTCAGCCCTCTAACCGAGTGGACAAGAATGGCAAGGGAAACAAGAACCATGGGGATGGATAATAGCAGGCTGTTTGACGGGTTGTTAGAGGCACTGAACTCGCTGAAAACCTCAAGACTGTACACGTTGAAGCTGTAGAGGGTTGGGACGCTGAAATCCGTGATGACCAAGATGAAGACCAGTCCAAGCGAGGTGAATAAGGTTGGCAGCGTCAGAGGCAAGACTCCCCGAGTGAATACATCGAAATCTTCCCTGACCATGCGTGCCGCCTCAACAGCCGGGGCTTCAATCAGGCTAAGCCCAACAATGGCGAGGCCAACCCCCAGTGGCAGGTACGCCAACACGTTGACGCAGTAACTCATCGGGAACCCCGAGAGCTGCATCCAGACCCCGTATTCCCCGAGCAACGATTGGATGAGCCTGATAAAGTTTGACCAGGTCAAAGCATGGATGTATGGGGGAACCGGGGCTGTTAGCAGGATACACCACTTGATTGCCCTGAGTACTCCACTGTTCTCCCCCAGCAACAGTGTCCCGCATAGGAACCCGATAACGGATACTGAGATGGCTACCGAACCAGCCAACCCCAGTGAGTTCACGAGTAAAGTGAACCGTCTGCCCAGGGGCAGTAAGAGCCCAATCTCTGAGGTATCGTCAATCACGCTTATGACCGTTGAAACCACGAGTCGGAGCAAGGGGAAAAAGAGTGCAATAACGATGACTGACGTAATACTCCATGTCAAGTCAAACCGGTCACGAATAGATGGGGCGCCGGTTTGTTCATCCATGTCTATCGAACAAATATCTCAGCCATTTCCCTTTTAGCTTGCTCGATGAACCCGTATATCTCGACGTAGTTTACGTCCATCCCCTTGATGTTTGACGCATCAAAGTACTCCTGATCCACATCTAACTTCCTGAGAGGTAGCTGGAACCAACCTGACTCGACAAGTTCACCAACGGTTTCCTCGCTTAGGAGGTAATCAATGAGAAGTTTCGCCTCCTCTGTGTTTGATCCCCCCTTCACCATGGCGACCGTGTTGGGTATCTTCAGTGTCCCCATCTGGGACTCCTCCTGGTCTAGGAACACCATCTCAACGGGTGCGCCCCTCTCGATCGCACCGACGCTGTCATCCGTGTCAGTCAGCCCCATGACGAGTTCTCCGTTAGATACTAGGTCTCTGACCACTCCATTTCCGTCGAGGACCCTGACCCCTGAGTCCTTCAAGCCAGTGACGAACTGGACTGCCTGCTCCTCTCCGAGGTTTGCATAGAGGGCAGCGACGTGTGTGGCTGTTGTCCCGAAAATAGGGTAAGCTATCCCTATTTTTTCAGCTTCATAGGCTCCGCTTGTAAGATCAAAGATGGATGTAGGATAGTCTTCCACTGAGATCAGCTCCGTGTTGACCAATAGAACCCTTGCCCTTCCCCCGAAACCAGTCCAGAAGCCATCTGGGTCAACGTACGCAGAGGGAATCCCATCAGCTTCGGGTGATGTGTACCCTATGAGCACTCCTTCTTCCTTCAAGAGAATCGTCTGGGCTATCTCGCCGTTCCACCAGACATCTGCCAGTGGTCTCTCTTTCTCGGCTATCAGCCTGTTAACCAGCCCAGTTGTCTTCGCGGCTTCCACATCGTAGACGGCTTTGACCTTGATCCCTGTCTCTTTTTCAAACCTGTCCAGTACTGGTTCCGAGTAAATCTGGTCAACGGAGGTGTATATCACAACTTCCTTCACATCCCTGCTGAGCGACATGTATGCTCCAGCAGCAATTACAATGATGAGAACCGCCGCGATGTACTTGATTTGACCCTTCACCGACATATACACACATCAAACGAATTATCTTATTTATTTCTTCGACATGACAGCAAAGATTACTCCGCTGGCGATGACGGTGGCAACCGAGATAGCGGTAAACGTGTACCCGTAGCCCCTGTTATCAATCAGGAACCCGACGACTGAGGTGGAGAACGCGCCAACTATGTTACCAAACATGGTGACAAAACCCAGCCCCATGGCTTTCAAGCCAGACGGCAGGCTACCTGTGGTTGAAGCATAGATAATCGGTGAGAAACTGTACAGGGTCAACCCCAGAACCAGCAGGTTCAATGAGATCAAGGATGAACCCGGAAACACCACGAGACAGGTGAGGAAAACCGCGCTAAGCGCTGAAGCCCCACATATGGCCTTCCTTGCCCCCAGCCTCTCCATGATGAATCCACTTCCCATCTTCGTGAAAATCCCTGCAAACGGAAGCACCATAGCCATGAAACCCGCGGCGGCTACCTCCATTCCCCTGAACTCAACCAAGAAACTAGGGGTGAAGGTGAACGTTGTCCTCAGCACCAGGTTGTATGTGGCGTGGGATAGGGCGTATGGGAACAGGACCCCGATGTAATCTCGGAGGTTCCCATTTTCCTCCTTTTTCTCCGTTTGAACCCGGGGCTCGTCCTTCATAACAACAAATGTGGCAGCGGATAGCAGGAACGCTGGGATAGACAACACGATGAACGCGGTCCTCCAACCCCATACCGACAGGATGGAGACAGCTACCGGGAAAGCCAAAGTGTTCCCCACGTTAGCCCCAGACTCGTTGAACCCGATGGCCCGGCTCTGCTTGTCACCGAACCTATCTGATAGCAGCGCGTTCGCCACCGGTAGGTGGACTCCTTGGAACAACCCAACCAAGAAGCGCATGATGAAGATATGGGAAAAGCCTTGGGCTCCAGAGATAAGGAAAGTCGATGCGCCGTACCCGATCATGCTTGATGCCAGCACTTTTCGTGCACCGTACTTCTGGCTGAGGGCACCGGCTGGGAGTTTGATGATGATATAACCCAGGAGGTACGCCGTCTCCAGTAGTCCTGCCTGGGTATAGGTCAGACCGAGCTCACTTGATAATACGGGTAGAACCGGCGGCAGTACACTCCTTGCTAGGTAGATGCTTATCCAGCCCAGCCATGTGATCATCAAAACCGTATAGTTGTTGTTCCACCAGCTGGGCTTCATACCCTCTGGATTGTTGCCGGGGATAGTTATGACCTTCGATAAAAGATGATTAGGAGCTCTCCACGAGAGCCTTGACCTTCTCCTTGGCGCCTTCCATGGTGTCCACGCCGTGGGAGTAGATGAGGTGGTCAAAATCGTAGTCGAGGAGCCTCTTTATCTCCCGTGTTGCCTCCTCCACGTCTAGGCAGTACCTCTCCGGTGGCGGGGTGATAACTCCCGGCACATCGGCGCGGATGGTGTCCCCTGCGATGATCAGCTTACTTTTCTTTAGATAGTAGCAACTGTTTCCCTCGCTGTGACCTGGGACGTGGATGATCTCGATTCCACCGCAGTAGGGTAGTACCTCGTGGTCCTCCATTCCCTCTACTTTCACTCCCTGAGCTGCCTCAATTAGTGGGGCTTCAAGTTTGTGGGCCTTGATGGGTGCGCCTGTTAACTCAACAAGCTCCGGCAGGGTGTTGATGTGGTCACCGTGCTTGTGCGTGATGATGATGAGGTCAACGTCCTTCCACGCCTTTCCGATGGACTCTAGTTCATTTCCTATGCCCTTGACGTGCTCGGGGGTCATCCCGCCGTCGATGAGTATGGTCTTCTCGCATGAGAGAACCCAGCTCTCCAAGCTATGGTTCTTGTCTGCGCTATGATCGATGCCGTAAACTCCTTCCAGTATCTTTACCATCTAAAACACTCGTAATAGTTGCCTTAACTTCACTTTAGCAGTTTCGGGCAGGATTCAGCTCATCTCTGAGCAACGTCTGTAACCGTTGAGCCTTAATTCTGAGTCTTTCTGATAAGACCCTTGAGAATCTCAATTGCCGCTCTCTTGTTGAGTGGCTCATTGTTGTTCCCGCATTTTGGCGAGTAGATGCAGGACGGGCATCCTTTCTCACATTTACAATCCTGCACGAGGTTTAACGTTGTTTGCAGTAGCTCAGGTAATAGCGTGTAGAGTTTTTCGGATAGCCCTATTCCGCCCCTGTATCCATCGTAGATGAAGATGGTTGGTTTCTTGGTATCCCTGTGCTTTGACACGGATACCCCTCCGAGGTCTCTGGGGTCGCATATGGCGTGAAGCGGGGCGACTGCTATCATTGCATGTTCTATCGCGTGTATTCCTCCATCTACGTTGAGTCCCAGACCATTAACGTGATTAACTATATCCGATGGTATCGTGAACCAGAAGCCCATTGTTGATATTTTCAGAGGGGGAAGGTCCAGTGTTCGCGTTGCTATCTGTTTATCGAACCGCATTAGCTTGTAGGACTCATAGAACTCGGTTACCTTCACTTTCCCTAGCCCAGCGTTGATTCCGTTGTTCCGTTCCCCTGTTTTTTCCTCGGCGAAGATGTCTACTGTCTTGAAAGCCGTTGTATAATACCCGTCATCCATCTCCTCCACCTGGGCTTCTAACTTCTGCAAATCAAGTGTCTTAACCCTGTATGGCTCGCCTTGGTGAATTAGAACCGCTCCTTTATGCGCTTCTCTGTAAGCCTGGGCGACATCCATGGTCTCCAGCACCTCTTTGAAGTGTTTTATTATCACTGTCTGGTCCGAGATATTGGACATTTTGACCTTGGTTTCAGGTCTTACCGACCCTGAATACGTCCAGCCCTCGATGCTTTTACTGACTAAACCGAATTTTGAAAGGTCCTCGATAACTTTGTCGTAGCCCTCAAAGTGCTCCCTGTCTTTCTCCGTGAGTGGAATCTCATTTGACGCACACGCGATATGACCCACGTTGATGTACGGGTTTTCCAGGTTTATGTACGCGTTCTCAGGACTCCGACTGAAAAACTCCTGAGGATGGTTCATGAAATACTGGTCCAAGGGGTTCTGGTACCCCACAAGGAAAACATATGAGTCATCTATCAGTCGCCCTGCCCTGCCCGCCTGCTGCCAAGTCGATATTATCGAACCGGGGTAACCTGACATTATCACGCAGTCCAGGGACCCTATATCGATCCCAAGTTCCAAAGCGTTGGTCGTGACTACCCCAGATATCTCTCTTCTTTTCAGGCCTCTCTCAATTTTTCTTCTGTCTTTCGGCAAGTAGCCGGCTCTGTACGCGTGTACAGCGTCTGCAAGGTCGGGGTCGATCTGGTTGAGGTCCTGTTTTACCCAGACCGCCACTAGTTCCGCCATCTTTCTTGACGTAGCGAAGCACAATGTCTGGAGTCCCTGCTCCACGCAGTAGCCCAGTAATGTTCTTGCCTCTTGGTGAGTGGATCTGCGCGTAATGCTCTCATCCATGAGTGGGGGATTCCAGAATACGAAGCTCTTTTTTCCAGACTCTGAGCTGTCCTTTGAAATGATGTGGAAATCCTTCCCAGTTAGTTTCGTTGAGTGTTCCTCTGGGTTCGCTATCGTTGCTGAGGAGAGGATATACTGGGGTTTTGAACCGTAATGGTCACAGATTCGATTTATTCTCCTGAAAAGCTGGGCAATATGAGAGCCATATACCCCTCGATAAGTGTGTGACTCGTCAACAACAATGAATTTGAGGTTTGAGTAGAACTGTTTCCACTGGTGGTGCCAGTGAAGATATTGGTGAAGCCCATGGGGGTTTGTTAGAATGATCCTGGAGTTTTCCCTAATATCCTTCCTGTCGGCGCGAGGAGTATCCCCATCATAGATCCGGGGGTTAACCCTGATCCCAGTTTCCCTCTCAATAATCTTTAACGAGTTAAGCTGGTCGTTTTCAAGCGCCTTCATGGGGTAAATGTACAGTGCCCTTGCTTCAGGGTCCATCCTCATGGCATCAAAGACTGGCATATTAAACGCCATACTTTTCCCAGAGGCAGTGGGGGTGGCGATGACAATGTTCTCACCAGCCCTCGCCAAGTTAATTGCCTCAGTCTGGTGCTGGTAGAGCTTGATATCACGGTTGTCTAGGTACTGCTGTAACTGGTCTGGGAGGTCATAATCCAGTGTCCCCGTTTTCTCCCTTTTTGAAGGCAAGTACTCAACGTGCTCTATCTGTCCCTTGTACCCCTCAAGCCGTTTCAAGCCCTCAATAAAACCGTCCATATTATGCCCCCCTTTACCCAACCTATGTCAGGTCACCAGATTTACGTCTACCCCTAAAACGCAGTCACAAATCAATTATTACTCACTTCAACAAAAAAGCACAAAGTTACCGCCCACTGTTACCAGATAAAATGGCGTCGGGAAAGGGATTCGAACCCTTGAGTCCTTACGGACACCAGCTTTCCAGGCTGGCGCTCTACCAGGCTAAGCGACCCCGACAACCAGACAAATAACCCTGCCAGCCCGAATTTAAATGATAGCCTGTATCACACAACTTATTACGCGCCAATCAGAAGATACCGAGACTAAAAATGAATGTAAGCTGGAACGACAGACTTCAGAAAACACTTGAACAGCTTGAAAACCTGAAGGAACAGAGGGACCTAGACAGGCTTGACCTCGTCAAGAACATGAGGTTCAGTTTCGGTGCACTTAGTCAGAGCCTTAGTGGATGGATGCAGTGGGTCAACAGCCCAGAGGTTATGAGCCAGTTCACACAGGAAGAGATGCTTGAGATGAGCGACCAGTTACTCGAAAGGGTAATGAGTTTCGTCAAGTACGACCAAGAGATAACTGATTTTGGTTTACAGAAGGGACTCGGCAAGCAGAAAGAGGAAGAAGACTCCAACAAGTTTGTCATCTAATCTTCACAATTAATAGTACCGGAATATTATTTTCTGGTATTCTCTTGAAATTACTATATACTTGGATACCCGTTATTCATAGAAATGGATTATGTAACTACTATCTTGATGGGACTAAACGCTCTTGTCCCGTTGCTTTTTAGTGGTTACCTTTACACGTTATTTAAAAAATATATGAAAGTAAACTACAAGTACTGGTCAATTGGTTTCTTCCTATTCAGTGTATCAAACATTTTCATTGCCTTAGAGGGCATCTTTGGTCCAAGTATCCCCCTGTTGTATACGGCTTCAACTATCACATCGATGCTATCTTTTTCAAGCATAATTATTGGCATAGGGTATTTTGTCCAGAAACCCCGTGTTTTCTTTTTACTATCCTCATTTGTTCCAATAATGACCCTTGTTCTCACCGTTCTTGGGTATTCGACAGTAATGGTTGAAAACCTAACCGCAATTGTCTACCTCATACTAACTTTCTGTATCTACTGGATGAGAATCAAATTCGAACTCAGCCTAGAAATAGTGGACCTAGGTTGGGTTATCATCTTGGTTGCCAATCTGGGGTACATTTTCGGTCAAATGACTCTTTTAATGACCTACGCTTTTTCCATAATCGGAAAAGTTATTGTTTTCCTTTGGATGTCACGCCCACGTTTTATCGCGTTTACCGAGGAAATCGAGAACTTTTTGTTGTCGGGGGATCCCCATCCAGTAAATATTGCTAGTGGAATCTCAATAGTCGAAACATCCTCCCAAAAAGAAAATGATATCCAATGGATGAAGGACCGACTTGGCGACGAAGCTATGTCTGGGGTTCGAAAAATATTGGTTATGACGTCTGAGGTATTTAGCAGAGAAGAAATACTCAATTCAGGTTTAGTTGATATCCCCAACCTTTACATCGTGCAGATATCCCAGACATTCCATCCCCAGAAACCGGTGTTTTCTGAAAAGATTGTTTCCATATCCAATGACCTGAATATACTGAACGCTATGTTAGGTGAGATTATTTCATTTGTTGACGAAAAATCGATTAGAACTTGTATCATGATAAACAATTTCTCAACATTAATCCATGTCCATGGATGGCGAAGTCTCTACGCCATGTTGATATCTAATATTCCGCAGTTAAAACAGAACAACATAGATACGTATTTCCTAATTTCGCCTTTAACCCACGAGAACCAACATGAGGTAATACAAGTCAGACAATTCGGGGATAATAACATCAAAATATAGTTGATTTTTTCGCCGTTAATAGATAAATGAAGGAGGCTAGAATCTACAGGCCTCTACTGTGCCTTCCTTCATTACCAGTTTGATGGCTTCCTTGTTTTCAAACACTTGGATGTTCTTCAAAGGGTCACTGTCTACAACGATTATGTCCGCCATCTTGCCTTGTTCAAGTGTTCCCGTGATGTCCAGAACTGCACAAGCCTCTGCAGCCGTCCGTGTTGCCGCGACAATGACCTCCATGCTAGACATACCAATGTTGTCCTGCATAAGTTTCAGCTCCATGGCGTTGTTCCCAATTTTCAGGAGTGGTGCAGTGCTGAAGTCAGTGCCCATCGCGATCTTGATCCCCGCGTCATAGGCTTTCCTGTAATTCCCCAAGCTCTCCTTGGCTGCTTCCTTGCCTTTCCTGATTGCCCATGGGACGACCCCGTACTCTGCCCCCTGGGTTATTATCTGGTGGCTGATGCTGAAAGTCGGTAACAGTATGGCGTCCTTTTTTAGCATCTGCTCCCTGCACTCGTCATCCGCAAAAGTCCCATGCTCAATGGTTTTGAAATCAGCCTCTAATGCGTTGAGTATCCCGTATACTCCGTGAGCATGCGCTGCACAGTATGTTAACGCGTTATTAGCCTCCTGGCTGATAGCTTTCAGCTCCTCGATTGTGTACTGTGTTGCCTTCGGAGGGTCTTTCTGGCTCATGACTCCACCTGAAACACTCACTTTCAAAAAGTCGCTTCCCTTTCTAAGTGTCCAACGAGCCGCTTTGATGCACTCATCAACCCCATCCGCAATGGTTGGTTCCAACATCTTCGCGTACTCGATATCAAAGTAATGCGGGTCACCATGCCCAAAGGTTTGGCTTAGTGCGTGCCCCGCTGCCTTAATCCTTGGTCCCCTGATGGTGCCCTCAGCTATTCCTTTCTTGAGGTCAAGTGCCTGAGCACCATGCATACACCGCATAGTTGTGAAACCAGCTTTCAACGCATCATACGCGTCCTCGGCAGCCCTGAGCAACCTGAGCCCAGGTGTTGGCATGATCCTCTCAGCGAAGGTGTGGTTTCTACTCCCGTTGAAGTGGACATGGGCGTCAATCAAACCAGGCATAACTGTCATCCCTGATGCGTCAATCACCTCAGCCCCATCTGGTATACTGTACTCCGATCTTTCCCCTACTGCCTCAATTGCTGCTCCATTCACAATTACAATAGAATTCTCGACTGGCTCCAAGCCGTTCCCGTCAACGAGAACGCCTCCAACAATAGCCTTGATATCGCTCATGGGTAAGGCACAGTTCTCATCACGTAAAAATGTCTCACCCAGTTTTTTTTCCAGCGTTATAGTAGGTTACCTACTATTGGGTTAGATGAGGATGCTCTCTAATCGGAGGTTCTGCCTGTGTCAAGTGTCCATTGTTCTAGTATATGTGGTACGCCTTTGACCTTTCATTACGCGCGGGGGAAAATTGCGCTGTCTCCCAGGACCGCTATCTTGACTTTTAGTATCCAATTTTTGTGGAAAAACGCAGTATTATCTGTTAAAACAGTTATCAATTAACATTCATTTATTAATAATCATAAATGTAGTAATAATAGGTATTACGCATCTCAATTATATACTAGCAATTATGTCATTTGCTATAGAAACTATAGTAAGTATAACCGATTGCTTTATATAGCAGATTGCAGGTGTATCGCTACCAATCACGGAGAACTTGATTCCAAGAGGAATTATGTGATTCCCCGTGACTCACAATATATAAGGTGAATTAAATGTCAAGAAATAAAAAGCTGGAAACCAGCACCGACGTGTGCCCTGAGTGTGGCAGTAAGCACATTATTATCGACGGTGGTTCTGGAGAACGTATCTGCGGAACCTGTGGCCTTGTTATGGCCGATAGCCTGATTAATGAAGGCCCCGAGTGGCGTGCCTTCAGCCAGGATGAGCGTGAGTCACGTAGCCGTGTAGGAATGCCACTGAGCTTTAGCGTTCACGACAAGGGCCTCAGCACAATGATTGGACAGGTCGGCAAGGATGCGTTCGGTAGATCCATCCCAACCAAGACCATGTTCCAGATGCTCAGGCTAAAGAAATGGCACATCAGGTCAAGCTACCAGAGCAGCGTAGACAGGAACCTCAGCCACGCAATGACCGAGCTAAGCAGGCTCACAGACAAACTTCACATCCCGAAGCCAGTCAAGGAGCGGGCAGCCGTCATCTACAGGAAAGCCCTAGAGAAGGGACTAGTGCGTGGTAGGAGCATCAGCGCAATCGCCGCAGCAAGCCTATACGCAGCCTGCAGAGTAACAGGAACCCCAAGGACTCTACGTGAGCTAAGCGAGCACAGCACAATCGACAAGAAGGATCTGGCAAGGTGTTACAGACTTCTCCTAAGGGAGCTAAACATGAGCATGCCAATCCCCAAGGCACAGTACCGTGTCCCCAAGATCGCAGCCAAGGTTGACATCAGCGAGAACACACAGCAGGCAGCCGTCAACATCCTCAGGAGAGCTGAGGAGCTGAAGACGACAGCAGGTAAGGACCCAATGGGTCTTGCAGCCGCAGCACTCTACATCGCATGCGTGATGAACGAGGAGAAGCGAACACAGAAGATGATCGCGGACGCCGCTGGAGTGACGGAAGTCACCATCAGGAACAGGTACAAGGGTCTCAAAGAGGCTCTCAAGCTAGAAATCTAGCTTTTCCTACTCTTTTAATATTATAATCATCGTTTTCTGGGCTAGTGATGCCCATGTCAGATCCCGTGGACTATTTAACAGAGGAAACTTATCGCCCAGCCTGGCTAAAGGACGGCGTAACTCAATCAACCCTTGATGCGGTTGCTGCAAAGAAACCCGAGCTACTTGAGCTGGGGAAGAAAATCTCCAACGCAAAACGGTATTACATGATCGGGAGCGGAGGCAGCTATAGTGTACAGCTACCTCTAGTATACATCGCTGAGAAGCACACCAAGGTACCAGTTTACGCGTTCAGTGGATGGGAGTTCCTTGAGAGGCTGCCCGAGGCAGTGGATGAAGACGCGGTTGTTATCTTAATCAGCCAGAGTGGGAAGACTAAGGAGATAGTTGAGGCACTTGAGTGGTGCAATGAGAAGGGGGCAACAACTTTTGGACTCACCCAGAAAACTGAGTCAGTTATCAATGAAAAGGCTGACATCGGTTACGGTTGGGAGGCAAGAGGAGTTACCTTTGGCAAACTCATGAGCATGTATTACCTCTTCGGGTCCGTTTTCAACGAGAAGGGTTACTCAATAGGTACAAAGATGATCGAGGAAGCTGACAAGCTACCCGCACTTCTTCCCTCAATGATGCCAAAGGCGAAGGCAGATGCACGTAGCGTCGGTCTTGAGCTGAAGGACTATGACAAGATTTTCGTCCTCGGTGGAGGTATCAACTGGGGTCTGACCTACCAGTATGCACTCTGCACCATGATGGAGATGTGTTGGATACACGGTATTGCGGTTAATTACAGCGAGTTCAGGCACGGCGCCCTTGAGCTGTTCACGGAAGGAACGGCTGCTATCTTCCTGAGGGGAAGAACTGCTCAGAGGAAGATTGAGGACAGCATCCTTGAGTTCTCCAAGGAGAACGGGGTAAAGACAGTTGTCTATGACTCCCAGGGACTTGATGTTGATAACTTGATCACGCCTTTCACTCTGTTCATTGAGGTGGAGTGGTTGAGCTTCTATCTGAGCCTGGCAAAGAACAGGCGTATGGGCTCCTGGCGTTTCTATGACAAGGTAAAGTTCTAGGGCTCTCCGCCCCATCCGCCAAGTCTTTTACATATTTCTTTTGCGGCTAGGTGTCCTTCCTTTATCGATTCCTCTATTGTTTCTCCTTTGAGGCGTGATACTAGGAACGATGCTATGTAGCTGTCTCCTGCGCCAAGTGTGTCAACCACCTCAACGGGAAGTGCCTTGCCTCTGTACAGTTTCTTCCCGTCGTAAACCAGTGACCCATACTCCCCCATGGTCATAACGACAAGTCCAGATGTCTTCTCCTTGAGTCTTTTAACAACGGCTTCAGGGTCTCCTCCCTCGTCCACTAGCTTGCTGCCACTGAAGAAGGACACATCCAAGTACTGCATTACCGCTGTCCTCGGGTCATCTAGCTGTCCACTGAAATCGCAGCTTAGCAGGGGTTTCGATGTTTCCTTGATCTTATTGATATGTTCTCTTCCGAATCCCCAAACCGTGAAGTGGATAAGGTCATATTCGTTGGGGTTGGGCAGTTTATCATATGGGAGGACAGCGTTTTCCTGCACGCCCTCTATGTAATCATCGAAGACTCGGTCTCCGTCCCTGATGAGTATCTTGGTGACGGCGGTAACGCCATCCTCTATGATGATGTGATTTGTGCTTAGGTCGTTTTCCTTTATCTGTTCCAGCATGTATCTGCTGTTTCCATCGGTTCCAACTATGCCGACGTAATCAGCTTCAACATCTGGGTTCCTTGACGCGTAGACCGCGACGTTTAACGCGTTTCCGCCGGGGTATTTCTTTTCCAGTTCAACGTAATCGTCGATACAGTTGTCACCTACACCTAACACCTTCAAAAATATCCCTCAGCTTTATCTAATTATCCAATCTCGGCTATATAGATTCGTTATGGAGCTAATTGAAGCGATTAAGGGGCGCAGGAGTATCCGGAAATTCAAATCCGATCCTGTGCCGAGGGAGCTGATTGAGGACATACTTGAGGCGGGTAACTGGGCACCGAGCGCGAAGAACGGTCACCAGTGGAGGTTCACGGTTCTCACGGGGAATGCGAAGGATGATTACAACAAGATGTTCAGGGAAACTTTGGATGGGTTCATCGAGAAACATGGACGAGATGAGGCAGGCTCGGCACCTTGGACACTTGAGGTCATGAAGGAGGCACCTGTTTTGCTCATAGTGTGGAACACCAATGATTATGGTTGGCCCAGCGAGGAGCACAGCGTTGCCGCTGCGATGCAGAACGTCTGCTTAAGGGCTTATGATTTAGGGTTGGGCAGTCTTTGGATCGGTGACGTTTTCTACGCTTACCCTGAGACACAGAAGCATCTGGGGAAGGAAAAGTGGAAGCTATCGGGGGCGATCTCAATTGGGTATCCCGCTGCCGAGGGGACGATTCCTAAGAAGAAAACTATTGGTGAGGTTGCCGAGTTTCTCGAATGACCTATATTTGATTACATATCCCCTATGTGCGATAATCAATGGAGCTTAGCAAAGTAGTACTAGAGAGGCGCAGTTGCCGCAGCTACGACAAGGAGAAGAAGGTCTCAGAGGAGCAGATCAAGGAAATCCTGGATTACTCTATCTGGGCACCAAGCGGCACAAACAGCCAGCCTTGGCGTTTCACCGTTCTCACGGGTGAGGCGATGGTTGAGTTCATCAAGGTGATGAACGAGCAGATCGAGGCAAAGAAATCTGACTTCACAGAGCAGTCACTGAACATATTCAAGTGGAGCGCGTTGAGCCTGTCAAAGGGGTCAGCAATCGTCGTTGTCTGGGACAAGAACAAGACATGGACCAGCCCACAGAGTATCGGCGCGTGCATCCAGACAATGATGCTGAAGGCTCACGATATGGGGCTCGGCTCCCTATGGGTTGCAGCGGTGCGTGTCGCGGTTGACGAGTACAAGAAGATGTACGGCAAGGATGAGATGGATCTTATCGCCGCAGTAGGTCTTGGGTATCCTTCCGCGAAGATGGTCGGTAAACAGGGTCCACCTAGGCTCCCCGTTGACGAGGTAGCGGAGTTCCGCTCCTAACCCCTTTTTGGCTTATATTTTTCGTATTCTGGGTCGATTTCTGTTTCCCAGAACTGGTCAAGTTTTGATCCTTTGGATTCGTATTCTTTTGCCTGGATGAGCATCTCGATCTTGTCAGCGTTATGGACTAGCTTTGCCTCTTGTGTCTCGTTAGTTTGGTACTCGTTCCAAGTATCAAGGTATAGATTCTTCATCTTCTCGGGTAGATCGGTGAGTATCTCCCTCAGCGCCTCTGTTTCCAGGTTTCCATGGTTATCTTGTTTCTGCCTCGGCGTCAGGTCTCCAACCTTTGACTCGGCTAGGTCGTGTAATAGCGCAATTCTCACTGTTTTCAATGTGTTAAGACCTTTCATGTCGCTTAGCACCATGGCTAGGAGGGCTACGCGGTAGCTGTGGTCTGCCACTGATTCCGGTTCAGGTACGCCTGATTCGACCCATCCCGTTCGTTTGAGTTCCTTTAGCTTGCCTGCGCTCCGCATTAGGTCCCTTAGATCCATGTCCTGTGATATGTCCCGGTTCTTTAAGAGAAGTTTGCGATGGTACCGCGGATAAATATGTGTCAACCACATGTATTATGCGTTTTTTTATCTGGAAAATATTTGCGTCAGTAACCTGCCATAAGCGTTTTTTTCTTCGGTTCGGGTTATTGGTTTGAACAGCGAATAATAGGTTACCCGTTATAGAGCTGGAAAAAAAATTCTGCGTCAGTCACATGCCATATGCGTTTTTTCCACAAAGATACGGTAAAAATGGCTTAACGTGAGGCTTTTTGTCACTTCCAGAACAAAATCAGAGCCGTTTTAGGGTCTCTTTTCGCTCTGGAGTGCTGGATTCAACTGGGAATCGTTACCCCCATCCCCCCTTACGCAATTAATGGTAGAGTGCGGAGTTTGGACGCTGTTTTTTTTCCTCTTCTCCTTTCGTGGATAAGCATCTATATATCGTGAATTTGAACCCAAGTGGTTACCTAGCATTGCTAGGAGGTAAAGAAGCGTGTATCAATTGGACTGGACAGAACCATCCTCTTAGAAGAGGACCGAATTCCCAAGAAATGGATTAATTTAACACCGGACCTTCCGGAGAAACCGTACTCGTTGCTCGGAGGTGACGGGAAGCCGGTGCCGCCTGAAGCCCTTGAGCCTATCTTCGCCAAGGAGCTGCTGAAACAGGAGGTGTCAGCGGACAGGTTTGTGAATATACCGAGCGAGATAAGGGACGCGTACCTATTGTGGCGTCCCACGCCCATGATCAGGGCAACACGGCTTGAACGACTACTCAAGACCCCTGCCAAGATTTACTTCAAGTATGAAGGAGTGAGCCCAACCGGCAGCCACAAGCCCAACACAGCGGTCGCCCAGGCTTACTACAACATGAAACAGGGCATCGAGAAACTTACCACCGAGACAGGTGCGGGGCAGTGGGGCAGCAGCCTTGCCTTCGCCGGTAACCTGTTCGACCTTGACGTGGAGGTCTTCATGGTAAGGGTCAGCTACGAGCAGAAGCCGTACAGGAAGATCATGATGAAACTGTACGGGGCTGACGTGGTGGCTAGCCCGAGCACAAGGACTGATGTGGGCAAGCGAATCAGGAAAGAGTACCCGGACACACCGGGCAGCCTCGGGATCGCCATCAGTGAGGCAGTGGAAAAATGCCTCAACTCTGAGAACACGAGGTACAGCCTAGGAAGCGTGCTGAACCATGTCATGCTGCACCAGACCGTTACGGGTCAGGAGAGTCAGGAGCAGTTGAAGATGGTGGACGAGTACCCCGATACGGTCATAGGCTGTGTTGGAGGAGGAAGCAACTTCGCCGGGATAGCGTACCCCTACCTCCACGAGAAACTCAACGGGAGGGCACCAAAAGAGACCGAGTTCATCGCTGTGGAATCAACAGCCTCACCGAGCCTATCCAAGGGCGAGTACCTGTATGACCACGGAGACACCGGGCGAATCACTCCACTGATGAAAATGTTCACGCTGGGACATGAGTTCGTGCCTGACCCCATCCACGCGGGTGGGCTACGGTACCACGGCATGGCACCCAGCCTGAGTATGCTGGCAAAACATGGCATCATAGAGGCTAAGGCGTACAACCAGAACGAGGCGTTGGGGGCTGCGGTGGATTTCGCGAGGTGTGAGGGATTGATCCCTGCACCCGAGACGGCTCATGCGGTGAAGGCGATGATGGATGAAGCCTTGAAGTGTAAGCATACAGGTGAATCCAAGACCATACTCACATTGATGAGTGGTCACGGGTTCTTCGATATGACTGCCTTTGAGGGGTACCTTGACGGAGCACTGCAACCGTTCGAGTTACCACAGAACCGGATCGATAAGACTTTGGGGAGCCTGAAGAACAGGTACTCCTTCGTCTAACATCCATTTTTCCTCAAATCTTTAATCCCTATTTTGTGTCTTTTACCCATGACTGATTTCAGGGAAGCGTTCCCCATCACAGAGTCCACCATCTACATGAACACCGCTAATCACGGTCCTCCCAGCATCCCTGTGAAAACAGCGATACAGGATTTCCTTGCAGACTGGGATAACCTCAGCAGGCACGGGGACAAGAAAGTCAAGATAGCCAACGAAGCCTTCGCAAAACTCGTCAAGGCTAGCCCTGATGAGATCGCTTGTCAGCCAAATACCAGCAGGGGTTTGGCTGTGGTAGCCGCCTCTATGAACTTCAAGAGAGGTGACAATGTGGTTACCAACGGGTTGGAGAACTGGGCAAACGTCTACCCTTGGACTCTTCAACGCAAGAAGGGTGTCGATGTCAGGATAGCCGATGACAAGGGCGGGGCAATCGACTTGGATGAGATAGAGAGACTGGTGGACGACTCAACAAAGGCTGTATCTATCAGCCATGTCCAATGGCTCACAGGTGCCCGATGTAACCTGAAATCCATCTCTGAAATATGCCACGACCATGGGGCATACCTTGTGGTTGATGGAATTCAGGCGGCAGGCGCATTGGATATCGACGTTAAACGGGATGATGTTGACTTCTTCGCCTGCGGTAGTTACAAGTGGCTACTTGGACCATCAGGCGCTGGATTCCTTTACGCGAAGGCTGAGCACCTCCCTGACCTGCATCCACCAGAGGTCGGGTACAGGGCTATCAAGAAAAACAGCTTGGAGGAGCCAGAGTTGAAGGAAACTGCTCAGAAATTGGAGTTCGGTGAGCCCAGTTACCTGAGTTTCGTCGGTGTAAACGCGTCAGTTAGCCACATCCTAAAACTGGGGACCAAGAAGGTCGAGACCCAGATACTGAAACTGGCTCAGAGGCTGTACGATGGAGTCAGTGAGCTTGGTGTGGAACTCGTATCCCCTGAGGACAAATCACTTCGATCTGGTGTAGTAAGCTTCTCGACTAGTGACTCATCCAAGCATTACGAGATGCTCAAGGAGGCTGGGTTCACGATCAGCCTCAGAACCGCTGGAATCAGGGTTTCGACGGGTTTCTTCAACACCGAGGATGAGGTGGACACCCTACTGGGGCACCTCCGCTCAATTTTGTAGAAAACCTATTCACCTATACCTTTTGGCAACTGGTTTCATATAATTAGCCTATTAACTAGTTCAGCGCATATTCATTTGACTGGTGAGACCGTTGGGCATGGATTTGAAAGGGCGTGGAATACTGATACTGGCCCTTGTGGTTATCGGGGCGGTTCTTGCATCTGCCGTAACAGAGTACACTGAAAAGGAGCCACCGCTGAAGCACCACGTCAAGACGGGGAAGGTGGGAACCAACCCTGATGGCACCATGTGGGTGGCCGAGTTCATCAAGGAAAACGTGTTGTTCAATTATACTTTACCAGCAAGCTCTGTTCACAGCAGGTACATGTCCTACTCCTCAGTTTCCATTGTGGCTGTCCCCGATTTCTCGCAGAATTTTGAGATGGAGCGTACAGAGAATGATCAGTATGTGGTCTACTATCCAAGTTTCAAAGCATCGATTCCTGTCAACACGCTTGAGTCCTTCGTGGAAGGGAAAGAGAATACCGACCTTGTGAAAGTGTATGGGCTTTTCGCTCAATCAGTGAGTGATATCCGGGTGCTCTCAAAGATACATGAATCAACGTTCGCAGTAAATGGGATCGTTACGACGGTTCACAGAGGCTGGAGTACATCCATCGACGGATACGTGCTTACTGCTGATAACAAACACTACATGGTTATGCTTGACGCCAAACATAGTCGGGTTGTTTCGTTTACTGAGCTTGATTTCGAGTACAAATGATGGGGGAAAACAAGGTTGGAGGGATACGGGTGAGAAAGATGAATCTTCAGGGAAGGTCCCTACTGGTTGCATGCCTCTTCATGGTGTCCATTTTCATCGTTGTCCTCAAACTCATGAACCCCACCGAGGTACACATATTCCTTGAAGGTGAGGAGACCGTCCTCAGTCAGGTAATGCGTAACTTCACCCTCTATGACGTTATTATGCTCATCACAGCGGCGTTCAGCGCGGGAATCAGTGCGACCTATTTGCTATTTTATGACCGGGGGCTGGCGACTGGTGACATTGCCTTCAATGGGAAGCGTTCCAGTTACGAAAAAGTACTGCCAACACTGAAAGATGATGAGCAAAAAGTCTTCCAAGCCGTATTGGATTCCGATGGTATCATTGCTCAGAGCGACCTTAGCGACCTAACCGGAGTATCCAAGTCAAATGTCAGTCGAGCCCTTGACCTTCTTGAGAGTCGCGGTTATGTTGAGCGCCGTAGGCGTGGCATGGGCAATATTATTGTCCTGAAATAGGTTTGGCAACTGGTTTCAGATACTCCACCTATAAGGTGTACATTACCCGCTTCCAGTGATACTGGATGAGTAAAATTTTCAACGGCTCCGGCAGGCAGTCATTCATAGATTTTGCCAGAGGCTTAGTCATGGTTATCATGGCTTGGGACCATGTCTCAAGTTTCTGGCATATGCTTCACCACGGCGGTGAGGGGGTTCTCGGTCAGATGCCCCCCTACGCCAGCACACTGTGGTTCCTAGAAAGATTCGTTAGCCACTTCTGTGCCCCGACTTTCATTTTCCTCGCCGGGACTGTGCTAGCTCTTAGCACGGCCAACCGCCTCGAAAGAGGCGTGTCCCAGAGGGAAATATCATTCCACATTATAATCCGAGGCATAGTCCTGTTAGTGTTGGAGGCGTTCTTAGTCGCACCTGCCTTCGACTTGCCCCCGTATTACTTTGGTGTCATAGCGTGTATCGGTGTCTGCTTCATTTTGTTCAGTGTCATCAGGTTCGTACCTAAGAATATCCTTCTGGTGTTGAGTCTCTTCACGGTCCTTTTCCATGACTCACTGAGCCTGAACTGGATTCCCCTGACCAGTGCGGCAAACGCGTATCTCCGCGTCATACTCCATGAACCCAACTTTAACTCATGGCCATATGTGGGTCTGTATCCCCTGATCCCGTGGATTGGCGTCATGGGTCTGGGGTGGGTGTTCGGGTCCGTTGTAAGACGGCTTGAGGTTCCTTACTCCAAGCTTCGTAACGCCTTGGTCCTCACTGGTGTCTCAAGCATCGGCCTCTTCTTCGTGGTTAGGTCACTGAGAAGCTTCGGCAACCTCCTACCCAGGAGGGGGGACACCATCATCGACTGGCTGTATGTATCCAAGTACCCCCCGAGCGTGGCTTTCCTCCTCTGGGGACTTGGCGGTATGTGCCTGTTCCTAGCCGTTGGGCTCTGGTTGCAGGAGAAGGAGGTAAAGAACATAGTCTCCGATGCGTTGCACGACATCGGCAAGACCCCCCTGTTCTTCTACATAGCACACCTGTGGCTGTTCAGACTCAGATTACCTTTCACGGACCCCCCGTTCTACCTTGAGATGTGGCAGACCCTAATCTTCTGGGTTATAGGAAACGTGATCCTGTGGCAACTCTGCAAACGGTACATCCAGTTCAAGCGAGACAACCCCAACTCGCCGTTAAAATACATCTAGGTGAAAAAAATGAAAACAAACAAAGCGTGGATGCCCCTCGCATTAGCTCTCCTCTTATCCACTACCTTGATTCCCCTCGCCCATGGCAGCTACATTGACTCAGGGCACTTCTACTGTACCCTTTTCGGTGGCTCGGGGGACGACCGGATACGTGACATCGTTCTGGACTCTCAGGGCAACATCATCATTACCGGTGGAACATTCTCGGATGACCTGCCTATCCTTGACGCTGTTCAGCCTGAATACGGTGGGGGTACGCTACCCCCAGGCGAGTACTTCCACTCCATGGGGGACGCTTTTGTCGCAAAGTTCACTCCAGACTACGAACTCCTCTGGGCCACCTACCTTGGAGGAAGCGGTTTCGAGCTTGCACTCCATGTCAAGGTGGACATACAAGACAATGTTCTTGTCTTCGGTAGAACCACCTCAGATGATTTCCCTTGTACGTTCGAATCAACTCCTACTGGTAGGGAGGAGGGTGACCCATTCATAGCAATGTACACTCCTGACGGGGAGTTGATCGGTTCTAGGCTCTATGTCCCCGATGAGATTAACCGGATTGAGCACGTTGACTTGGACTCCAACGGTAATATTGTGATTGGAGGCGTAACCTCCTCCACAAACATGTACTGCACCGAGGACGCAATACGCTCCGAGCTTTCCGGAGAGAACGATGGCTTCGTGAGAGTTGTGTCACCTGACTTTGAGGAGGTTCTATACTCGACATATATCGGTGGAAGTGGGGACGAGTACATTGGAGAAATCGCGGTAGGTTCGAATGACTCCATATATGTCTCAGGAAGCACCGGGAGCGACGACCTGCCTATTACCGAGAACTGTCTTCGCTCAGAGAAGAACGACGAGGAGAGCGACAATTTCATCGCCAAGATAGACGCCAACAGGGATCTTGTTGTATTGACATATTTCGGCGGCTCGGATGTGGACCACATTTTTGGTCTATGTGAGGGAATAAGGGGCTCAATCGCAATCGTAGGTAGGACATGGTCCACTGATTTCCCATTGACGGACAACGCGTTCCAGAGTGAATACGCTGGTGATGTCGATGGTTACCTTACCGTATTAGACCCGGCTGGGTCTGAGGTGCTATACTCCTCTTATTATGGGGGAGGGGAATGGGACTCCCTCTTGCAGGTGAACATGATAACTCAAGGAAAAATAGTCACAACCGGTTTCGTCCACTCCGGGGAAGTTGATTCCGTGAACGCCTTCCAGTCAGAGTACACCGGGGATAGCGATATCGTCGTGACCATCTGGGGTGAAGTAGTTGAGCTGAACTCCTATCTTGGAGGATATGGCTCAGAGCACCCTTTCGCCCAGATATTTGAGGACAATATTATGCACCTCGTTGGAAGCACTGACTCCTCAGGCTTTGTGGTATCTGATGGTGCCTACCAGGAGTCCCTAATGGGTGGTATGGACGGTTTCATCTGGAGGATGGACATCGACTCATACCGTGAGGGTGGCGTACCCTCAGAGACATCTAGCAGGGATTACAAGCAAGAAATCTCATACGTGGTCGTTCTGGGCGTTATTGCCATCTGGTTCGTGTATATGAGGAAAACTTTCGGGGAGAGTTAGACTCCCCTGTTGAGGTTCAAAGCCTCGTAGATGGCTTCCACCAGCAGGCTGTTATTTGGTGGACACCCCTGGGCGTAGCAGCCCTTCTCCTTGTTCCTGTCCTGACAGATTCCAAGGATGACCGGCTTGTTCTTCAAACCCTCCGGAACCTCCGCATGTGTGCCAACAATTATTGTCAGGTCCTTGATGTCTCCCATCTTTCCCTTCTGCTCAAGGTCGTAGAAAACGCTGTGAATTGTGCCGTGGCACGCGCTACAGGCACCCTTTGTGATAACCTGGACACCTTCAGCGAAGTTGAGCCCAGTCGGAGCACGTTCAAACTTGTACGTGAAGGACTCAACAGTCTCACCAACCACCTCTGGCTCCTCGTCGAGGTCAAACAGCTTAGCTTCAGCTGCCTGCATGAGGTAGTCCAGCTCAGATATTTCGAAACCCATGATCCTTGAGGCAACCCTGTCGAGGGCATAGATGTCCCCGCTTGATATGATTGTGTTCAGCTCCACTTTCGGACCGAGGGCTGGCCCTAGACCTTCCATTGCGACGATGCAGTCCAGCACTGTCAGGTCGATTGGCACCGCCTTGTTGAGGTCCAGTACGCCTTTGACGACCCCGATCTTGTGGAAATGAGCTTTGGAGCGTTTCGGTATGACTCCTTTCAGGTTCTTGACTCCGAGGGTGACATCCAGTTGGTCATGGGTTTTCATAACTGGCATGTTGATCCTGACGTCGGCCTCCATGAACTCCTTGGATATCTCTAGCTCTTTGATGAGAAGCGGCTCGGGTACCTTGACCTTGAGGAAGTCACTCCTATCCACGTCAACAATCTCTGCCCCCTCCTTCTCCGCGACCGCCTTAACTCCGCTGAGCTCGAACGCTTCATCGGTCTTGGATGAGTAATCCGCGCCCTCCACAACCATTACCTTGGATGCTCCAGCGTACATACACAGCTTGATTACTGCACCAACGACCCGTGGGTCAGTTGTGACGCCGGGCCCTGAGAGTTTACCCGTGACGATGTTTGGCTTCAAGGCAACAGTGTCACCCTGTTTGACAAACTTTCCAATTCCACCGAGCAGATCGATTGACTTCTTGACGAGGTCATAGACCTCTTTGTCCGATGGCTTGGATTTGCTCCTGACGACTGAAACCTTGCTCATAATATCTCTAGCCGCGAGTTTGATTATTAAACAATTTAGTTAAACACAAATCAGAGGATGAGAACGATTAACCATGAGTACTGGCGAGGTTCGTTTCATAGGGAGTGTCACGAAAGTTGATGGGGAAATCTCGGTTATTACCATTGATGAAAAATACTGCCCTGGGTTGGACAAGCTAGACTCATACAAAGAGATCTTTGTGCTCTACTGGTTCCACGAGCGGGACGATGAAAGGCACAGGAATGTACTCAAGGTAGTCCCCCGCCGTCATGGTGAGACCGAGGAGCGTGGGGTATTTGCATCTCACAGCCCTTCAAGACCGAACCCAATTGGACTAACAAGGGTTGAACTGGTCTCCATAGATGGCTGCATGCTAACCGTCAAGGGACTGGACGCCTTCGAGGGCTCCCCACTTGTTGACCTGAAAACTGTGCGCTCTCATAAACTATAATAGAGCTTGGAACCGCATACACAAACAACATGAAAATCGGTATTCTTACAGGCGGAGGCGACTGCCCCGGCTTAAACGCCGTCATACGAGGTGCAACAGTACGCCTCCTGAAGGACGGACACGAAGTTGTTGGACTCCGAGACGGGTGGAAGGGCTTACTCACCGCTGACGAGTTCCCGTTGACACGGGAAATGGTTGAAGACATCCACAGGGAAGGCGGAACCATGCTGGGCTCCTCAAGGACCAACGTTTACGCCACCGAGGATGGCCCAGAGATCGCTAAGAAGCAGTTCAAGGCAATGGGCTTGGATGCGTTGATCGCCACAGGAGGGGAGGACACATTGGGCGTCGCCACCAAGCTGACCAACATGGGATTGCCCGTGGTTGGGTGCCCCAAGACCATCGATAACGACCTCTCCGCGACAGACGTAACCGTCGGGTTCGATACCAGCATCAACATTATCACCGAGGAACTGGACAGGCTACACACCACAGCCAAGTCGCACCACCGGATCATCATTGCCGAGATTATGGGCAGGCACGCAGGGTGGATGACCCTCTACGGTGGTATGGCGGGGGGAGCCCACGTTATACTAATCCCTGAGGAGCCGATGAAATTAGAGAAAATCGCCGAGATCGTGAAAACCCAGTATGACCGTCTGGGATATCTGGTCATAGCCGCCTCCGAGGGCTTCAAGATCCAAGACGCAGAGGAGGTCTACCAGGACAAGGAATTAGACAGCTTCGGCCACGCACGTTTAGGAGGAGTAGGAAAACAGCTTGAGAACCACATCAAAAAGTTGACCGGCCTACAGGTGCGCTCAACCGTACTCGGTTACATCCAGAGGGGTGGAAGACCCTCAGCCAGTGACCGTGTAAATGGTACAAGGCTAGGCGTCCTCGGCGCAGAGATGGTTTTGGAAGGCAAGTTCGGCTACATGGCTGCCGTCAGGGGTACAGAGGTTATCCCAGTGCCCATCGGTGAAGCCACTGGCAAACTGAAGACTGTGGACCCAGAAAAGTACCGGGTAGCCAAGCTTTTCTTCACCTAATTTTCCCCTTTTGTAACTCAGGTTAAATAAGGGAACGACTTTATGTCCGTGTTAAATCGGGGACATTTGATTGAACTACACGGAAGCACTTGACTGGCTCTTCAATATACGCAGGTTCGGACCAGAACGATCCTTGGGTCCAACGTACCATGTCCTCGACCTGCTGGGCGACCCGCAGGAAAAGTTCAAGACAATCCACATAGGCGGCACAAACGGCAAAGGCTCAACATCCGCCATAACCGCGTCGATCCTCCAAGCCTCCGGGCTCAAAGTCGGGTTATACACGTCGCCCCACCTTGAGGACTTCCGTGAGCGCATCAAGGTCAACGACCAGATGATCTCAGTGGAGGACCTGACCCGCCTGCTAAACAAAGTCAAGACTCAGTTCGACAAGATGCTGGAGTACCCTGATCCAATGCCTCTTCGTTTCTTCGACATCGTAACCGCCGTCTGCTTCATGTACTTCGCTGAGCAGGGCGTGGACTACGGCGTCATCGAGGTTGGGTTAGGAGGCAGACTGGATGCCACAAATATACTAAAACCCCAAGTAACCGTGATCACGAACATCGGATACGAGCACGTCAACATACTTGGCCCCACCCTGGAGGACATCGGCTACGAGAAGGGCGGAATCATCAAGCCAGACACCCCACTCGTTACCGCGGAACTCAAGGAAAGCGTCCTAGATGTATTCAAAGCCAGGGCGCAGGAGCTTGGATCCACCGTAATCAACGTCAACACCAAAACTTCCTCTGAGAAGCTGGGCGTATCCCCCGATGGTCAGAAGTTCAACCTAACGACACGGAAAGGTGCTTACTCCAACCTTGTTCTCCCCCTCTTCGGGGCACACCAGATGACAAACGCGGCTACCGCGGTCACTGCCCTTGAGACACTCAACGACCCACAGATAACACAGGAATCCATCAGGCGGGGGATGAGCCAAGTATTCTGGCCAGGCAGGCTTGAGGTAATATCCAAGAACCCCCTAATAGTACTGGACTGCGCCAAAGACGCCGAGGCAACCGAGGCCGTTAGGAAGACCATCCAGAGCGATTTCCAGTATGAAAAGATGATCGCCGTCGTCAGCATGTCCAGTGACAAGAACATAGAGGGCATGATAGACAACATTGCCCAGGTAGCGGACCACTTCATAATCACAAAACACAGCGTCACTGGCAGGGCAGCCGAGCCGGAAGTGCTCATCAAGGAGATCATGAAGGCTGGCAAGACCTACGAGGTGAGGCTGGATCAACCGAAGGCTTTCGACAGGGCGTTAGAGCTCGCGGTTGATGGTGTCATGGTGCTGGTAATCGGGTCTGTGTTTCTCGCAGGAGACGCCCGGGCGTATCTGGGTCCCCGTTTAAGCCCTGAATAACACGGGCAGTCTTTTCCGCCTCATCCATTATGCTGCCCCTTATCTCACGCACCCGTTTCAGTATCCTATCCGAGTAGACCTTTTGGTTCTCTTTGGCTTCCAGTGTGTTATCTACGGGTCATTTGCCCAGCTAATATTGCAGTTGAGGAGCGAGGTGACGGGGATCGCTAACCATACTCCCACCCTCTTGCCAGATGTCTCTGGAAACGTTTTCAAGGAGAAGGATCAATAGGATTCACCATCAGGTGAGCCCTTTGTTCGAAGCCGCGATTACATTCATACAAGTGGAGGGATACCGAGTTGGTATCGCAGCAGCCACGATACTCGTCCTATATATCATCTACAATACGGGCCTAAAGGTTCTCAAGGAAAGGGGCGAGGAACTTGGGTTAGAGCCCCATGTTATCAATGCCCTAAAGCTGCTGCTCAGGGTTGCTTGGCTGATAGTTGCCAGCACATCGTTGCTGACCATTTTTGACCTCCCGGCTGACCTGTTTGTTGGAACATCAGCATTGCTGGGCGCAGCCTTGGGCTTCGGGTCCAGCCAGACTATCAACAACGTGGTAGCAGGGTTCTACGTACTTTTATCTCAGCCATTCAAGGTGAAGGACTATGTGAAGATCGGTGACTTGGAGGGTCAGGTGGAGGAGATATCCATCAATTACACGAACCTGTACACTCCCACATTCAATATGCTGAAGGTGCCGAACACTCAGGTCATGAATAGCAGGATTCTGAACCTCACCCACGAGGGTTACATCAAGTACACGTTCACCATAGGGTTCAGCCACAATTTCACCGAGAGTGATATAATCCAGAAGGTCATTGGGCCCGCGATCAAGGAGTTCTGCAAGGTCTGTGGAAAAGATGGCATCCGGACCCCTGAGGCATACCTCGACACTGCCAGTCGGTTGGAAAAAGTGTACCTCATCAGGCTTTTCATACCAAAGGGAGAGGCAAGCGACCTCTACAGGCTCCAGCCTCAACTCATGCAGCTTATCATGAGAAACTTTGACATCCTAAACTCAGGGCAGTAATCTCAGGTGCTCGCACCTGCGAGAAACTTTTTATTTCTTACACCGTACCTTCGATGAGAATTTTGGTGATATTTGATGGCTAAACCAATATGGATAGCAAGGGACATGTCTGCATGCAGCGGCTGCAGGCGATGTGAACTCGCATGCAGTATGGAGCACGAGGGATGGATGTGGCCTGAGGCTAGCAGAATCCGTGTTTTCATGCCTTTCCCCGGCGTTGAGGTACCACATTTGTGTGCCCAGTGCCAGGATTACCCGTGCGTGGGAGCATGTCCAGTACAAGCATTGTCAACAGACCCCAACACAGGGGCAGTAATTGTAGACCGTGAGAAGTGTATCAGCTGTGGTGCCTGCATAAGGGCTTGCCCAGGTAGCGTACCAACGATGCACCCAGAGGACAACAAGGCAAACATATGCGACCTCTGCGGTGGTGAGCCAAAGTGCGTCGAGATGTGCGCCGAGGCAGGATACAACGCGTTAATTCTAGTAAACGAGGGTCCAAGCATCCACAGGAAACTGCACAGCAGGCACCCGGTGGAGACCGCGAAGGACCTCGCCGTCAAGATGTTCGGCGAGAAGGGAGAGGAGGTTATCGAGTAATGCCCGGTGAAGACAACGTAGCAACTGGAAAACAAGTAGAACTCGGAGACGTACCAGGCGGATACGCAGGCAAATGGCTTGAAGTAGACCTTACCACGGGAAAAATGGAGGACATAGTCTTCCCAAGAGAGGTACTGGAACAGTACTTCGGCGGAAGGGGCATGGCAACAAAAATCCTGTGGGATAGACTAGGAGAGAAATGGGCAGAGCTAGACGCTTTCGACCCAGAGAACCTACTCATATTCGCGACAGGTCCAATGACCGCCATCTACCCGGGTGCACGAATCTGTGTAAGCGGCAAGAGCCCAGTCAGTAACGGTGTTGTTGGAAGCACAGCGGCTACAGAGTTCGCAGTGGAGATCAAGAACGCCGGTTACGACGGAATAATCGTCAGTGGTAAGTCACCAAAACCAGTGTACTTGCTGGTTACTGATGACGGGGCTGAGTTAATCGATGCTGGTCACCTCTGGGGAATCGACGGAGAAGCCACTCTAATCAAGTTAAACAAGGAAATCACTGACCTGCTCCAGAAGAGGCATCCTAACGTGGGTCTCTGGAAGGAGCCTGGAACCATGTACATCGGACCCGCCGGTGAGAATCTGGTGAGGCACGCATGTGTCATGACAAAGATGTGCCACGCAGCCGGATACGGCGGCTATGGTAGCCTCATGGGAAGCAAGAACCTCAAGGCTGTCGCAGCCAAGAGCAGGAAGAGCTTCCCCCATGTAGACCAACCAGCGGCTGTCCAGCTAATGTGGGACAAGGCTCACAAGGAACTCATGAAGGTGTCACGGTTCAGGCGATGGGGAACAGGTTGGCTAGGCTTCGGCGCAGGAGCCGGTAGCAGCAGTGAGCCAATCCGCAACTGGCAGGAAGAATGGCACGACGATGATTCAATGGGCGTAAACCGTTACGAGGACAGGTACTGGGTCAAGAAGAAGTGGTCCGACTTTAACTGCACCCTTGGATGCATGAAGGTAAGCTGCATCAAGAGCGGCAGGTGGAAGGGAGACATCACCGACGTACCGGACTATGAGCTACAGGCTTACTGTGGAACCAACCTAGGCATCTTCGATGCAGGGGATAACGTCCATATCAGCACCCTCATGGACAAACTGGGTCACAGCGGAATCAATGCACCCAACACTATGGGATACGCAGCAGAGCTGTACCAGCGAGGAATACTATCTGAGAAGGACATCGGGTTCAAGTTGGAGTGGGGAGACACCGAAGCGTTCGACAAGCTCGCCCATATGATGGCTTACAGAGAGGGAATCGGCGACATCTTAGCCGAGGGCACATACAGAGCGGCCCTGAAGATAGCCGAGATGAAGGGCTTGAAACCAGAGGAGACCCTCAAGTACGCCGTCCACGTCAAGGGCATCGAGATCGGAGCGCATGGTACACGAAGCGACAAGGACTATACCCACGACATGAACTACGCGGCAAGCGTACAAGGTGGCGACCACACGGCAACAGCCGTAGACGGTTATGCTGACATGAGTGGCGCACTGTTCTACGACAGCGCGGTCTACTGCACCTTTACCGCACGTGGACCAAGCCCACAGCTACAGTGGGATATGTTGAAGGCAATCACAGGCTTCAACCTCACCATGGAGATGTGGAGGAGGGTCAACGGTCCAAGGATTATCACGCTACAGAAGGCTTTGCTCCTTCTGGGTGGACCAGATGTCGTATGGGACCCAGTAGAGGACGACGAGAACCCTCCAAGGTTCTATGAGCCTCTGCCCAGTGGGCCCTTCAAGGGACAGGTAACCGACAAGGAGCGCGTGGACATACGCACTCAGGCTTACTATGACACCCTTGGATGGGACGAAAGGGGTATCCCAACGAAGAAAACCCTTGAGAAGCTCGATATCGCGGATGTTGAGCCGCTCATGGTAAAGCTACGCAAGTAGCACCCTTTTCCCAATACTTCGTTATGTTTTTCTATGCATTTCGTAGTTTTTCTACGATTTACTAATCTTTTAATACCTTTCTAGCCGTGAATATTACGATTAATTCTGGTGAATCGTTTTGAGTAAACCAATTTGGATAGCTAGAGACATGGCTGCTTGCAGTGGATGCAGGCGATGTGAGCTCGCGTGCAGCATACACCATGAGGGATGGATGTGGCCCGAGGCGAGCCGCGTACGCGTTTTCATGCCCTTCCCCGGCGTAGAGGTACCCCACCTATGCGCCCAGTGCCAGGACTACCCATGCGTGGGTGTCTGCCCAGTGGATGCGCTAAGTACAGATGAGAACGGCGCTGTGATCGTTGACCGTGAGGCTTGTACAAGCTGTGGTCTATGCATCAAAGCATGCCCAGGAACAGTACCAACCCTACACCCAGGAGATAACAAGGCAACAATTTGTGACCTCTGTGGAGGAGACCCCAAGTGCGTCGATGTATGCGCTGAGGCAGGTTACAACGCACTGATTCTGGTAAATGAAGGCCCAAGTATCCACAGGAAACTGCACAGCAGACACCCAGTGGAGACAGCCAAGGATCTCGCGGTACGTATGTTCGGCGAGAAAGGAGAGGAGGTAATAGAATGAGCCCCGGTGGATACGCAGGAAAATGGTTAGAGGTAGACCTCACCAAAGACAGGATCGATGAAGTAGAGTACAGCGACAAGATGCTCCGCCAATACTTCGGTGGACGTGGACTCGCAGCAAAAGTACTCTGGGACAAGATTGGAGACAAGTGGGCTGAGCTAGACCCACTGGCACCAGAGTCACCATTGATGGTGTACACTGGTCCAATGACGGGTATTTATCCCGGTTCAAGGATCTGCGTCAGCGGAAAAAGCCCAGTTAGCATGGGAACCGTAGGATCAACCGCAGCCACAGAGATGGCAAACGAGATGAAGTCAGCAGGCTACGACGGAGTCACATTCGTCGGTAAGGCCGACAAGCCAGTCTACCTGATGATCACAGACGACGGCGCAGAGCTGATGGACGCAAGCCACCTATGGGGACTTGACGGGGAAACGACCCTAATCAAACTCAACAAAGAGGTAACAGATGAGCTCTCAAAGAGGAAACCCAATGTCGGGCTTTGGAGAGAGCCAGGCTCAATCTACATTGGACCTGCAGGTGAAAACCTGGTCAGGAACGCCTGTGTCATGAGTAAAGTATGCCACGCAGCCGGATACGGCGGTTATGGTAGCCTCATGGGCAGCAAGAACCTCAAAGCAGTCGTTGCCAAGGGTAACGGACCACTGCCAAAGGTTGACGCACCAGAGTCAGCAAAGCTACTCTGGAGAAAGACCCACGAGCATCTAATTGCACGATCAGAGTTCAGGCGCCACGGAACAGGCTATGCAGGATACGGCACAGGAGCCGGTGTCAGTGCAGAGCCAGTTAGGAACTGGCAAGAGGAATGGCACGACGAGAAGCAATTCGGCGGACCATATTTTGAGAACAAGTTCTGGGTCAAGAAGAAATGGGCCGACTTTAACTGCACAACAAACTGCATGAAAGTCAGCTGCATCATGTCAGGTAGGTTCAAGGGAGACATCACGGACATGCCAGACTATGAGCTACAGGCTTACTGTGGAACCAACTTCGGAATATTCGACCCCGCGGAGAACATCCACCTAAGCGCACTTGTTGACCAGCTAGGACACAGCGGAATCAACGGGCCAAACTCAGCAGCCTTTGGAGTAGAGCTATTCCAGCGAGGAATCCTAACCAAGGAGGACTTCGGCTTCGAGCCAAAGTGGGGCGACGTCGATACCTTCGACAAGGTGCTGAAGATGATTGCATACCGTGAGAAGATCGGTGACGTGCTCGCAGAGGGCACATACAGGGCAGCCCTTAAGATCGCCGAGATGAAGGGATTGAAGCCAGAGGAGACTCTCAAGTACGCCGTGCATGTCAAGGGCATCGAGATTGGAGCCCACGGAACACGAAGCGATGCTGACTATACACATGACATCAGCTACGCGGCTAGCGTACAGGGCGGAGACCACACGAGTACAACCTCAGACGGCTACTTCGACATGAGCGGCGCACCCTTCACGGACAGCGCTGTCTTCTGTAACTTCACCTACTACGGTGTACCCCAGAGCCTGGTCTTCGACTTTGCAAAGGCAATCACTGGATTCGACATCAACCTCCACAAGTGGAGGAGCGAGACCGGTCCTAGGATTATCACCATGCAGAGGGCACTCCTCATGATGGGTGGACCAGACCTCAAGTGGACCCCAGTGAAGGACGACGACAACCCACCAAGGTTCTACGAGCCACTGCCAAGCGGCCCATACAAGGGCAAGATCACCGACCGCAAGGTTGTTGACACCAAGCTACAGGCATACTTCGATACCCTAGGATGGGACGAGAGAGGTATCCCCACAAAGGAAGCCTTGAAGAAGCTGGATCTAGCCGGCCTCGAAAAGAGTATGGCGAAGCTCCGGTAAAAACCCCTTTTTTACCACATTTTTATTTCTTACCGACCCTGAGTGTACTGTAATGAAGGTCAACGTGCGTCTATTCGGTGATGTATCCGAGTCCGTCGGCTCAAAGCACACACTTGAGATCGATGAGAACACTACTGTACTCAACGTCACCAATGCTATCCAGAAGAAAGCAGGGCTAACCAGAGGCGGTTTTATCGGAGAGTTCCGTGTTGGGGGACAGGACGTAGCTATCATGATTAACGGGAAGAACATCGCGCTCCTTGAAGGCGTTAAAACCATTCTTTCTGACGGGGATGATGTTGTGGTAATGCCCTTCGTTATCGGCGGTTAATTGCAGTTTTATTCATTAACCCTTGTTTCATAATTCCTTTAAAACCAGTTTTAGAGTAAAGACGAGCTGGAAGTAAACATACATGGCTGGGCTATATCAGGGCATACTAAGTGTATTCATTGTAGTTAGTTTTGTCACAAGCCTGTTTGTTATTCTCAAAAGGAAAATGCCTGGGTCCAAAGTCGGAGGGATCCTACTTCTAGTAAGTACTGTGTGGAGTTCCGCGTATGTCCATCAATTAACTCATGTATTCAGTGAGGACATTATCTTTGGATTCCTGTTAAAACAGGTATGCTCCTTCATACTTCCCTCTGTTTATCTCCTGTACATCTTCCAGTTCTTTGAGTTTAAGGTACCCCGCTGGGTACAAAGCTCTATATTTATTGTTCCATCGAGTTTCTCAGCGTTATTCATGATCCCAGAGTATCGATCAATCTTCTTCCAGGAATTAATAATCTACAATCAGGTTCATGTTGCCCCCAAATACACGATTCTGGGGCTAATTCCCATATTCTATAACTATATCATGAGCGCCATTTTGTTGACCTATTTTATCAAAACTATGATCTCTCAGCAGAACGTGCTAAAAATGCGTGTCATTACGTTTTTGATAGCCACTACATTCTTCGATTTATCCTATACGCTGGACCTGTTCAACATATACCCACTTCAATTTGAGATGACGCCCCCACTCGTTAACTTGATGGGTGTAGCTGTGGCCATGATTACGTCCGAGCGGTTATACAAACGCGATGTCCTTCCCTCTATATTCGAAAGTATGGTGGAGGATATTGGCGACCTAGTGATTGCCACCGACACTATGGATCGGGTTATTTTCATAAATACAGGAGCGCGCAATATTACTAAACTAGAAAATCACGGGTTCCTAACCCATTATATTTGGGACTTTTTCCCATCTCTCACTATTGATTCTGGAGACCGTGTGCAGACCCTAACAGCAGACGGAAAGACCTACGACGTCCAGTCCTCGTATCTTCAGGATTGGCAACATCATAACCGGTCCAAAGTTTATGTTTTGAGGGATGTCACTGAACTCATTGATTATCAGAATAACTTGGAGGAACTTGTTGAATCTAAAAGTAAGGCGCTGATGCAAACAGAGCGAATGGCGGCAATTGGTGAAACCACATTGATGGTGGGCCACGATCTCAGGAACCCGCTTCAGGTGTTAAAATTCCTCACGCACGAGATCAAAAAAATGAATGAATCTGGTCGAACAGAGATGATAGCCTCTATGTTGGAGAAAATGGATTCAAACGTGAACTATATGGATAAGATAGTATCTGATCTATCTCTGTACGCGAGGAATCGCCAACCAACAAAACAGTCAGTGGTTCTAATTGATCTCCTAGAGAGTTGTCTGGTAAAAATCAATGTGCCGAACGATGTTTTCATAGATTATGACTTTGAATTCAAACACAAGGTGTACTGTGACCCATACATGATTGAACGGGTCTTCAATAACTTGATACTGAACGCGGTCCAGGCAATGCCAGATGGAGGGGTAGTCAGGGTTCAAGCCCAGAAGGGAAACGGAACAGATGTTATCACTGTTACAGACACTGGTGCAGGTATTCCTGAGGAGGTTCAACCGAATATATTCGAGCCGCTTAACACCAGTAAACCCAAGGGTGTGGGCATGGGGTTGGCTGTATGTAAGAAAATCGTTAACCTCCACGATGGAAGCATCACTGTTGACACGACAGTTGATGAAGGGGCATGTTTCGTTATCGAAATGCCTGAGTTACAAAATTAATAATTTGAATAAATATTCAGGGCTGGAATATCGTAGGATAAATCGTCATTCTCTGTATCAATTTCTGATTCAGCGATTTTCTCCATTAATTCAGGATTGACCGGTTTCAGGTAGACACCGTGGACAGTGATATCCAGTTTTTTTACTGCTTCCCTCACTTCTGAGTAACCCGAGACGAAAATAATCTTGATTTTGTTGTTAATATCGTAAAGCCTCATAGCCAGCTGGTCACCGCGGAGCTTTGGCATCATGAAATCTAGTATAGCTAGGTCAATATTCTGATTTCTTGCGATCTTCTGAGCCTCATCCACATCGTTTGTAGTGATGACCTCGGTGTCATCATTTTCAAGCATGAGACTGTAACAGAACAGTAGATCCACGTCATCATCGACCACGAGTATGCTTTTCATCGACTTTCACCCATTAGCGTATACTTTTAGCCCTAACCAAAATATCGGTATAAGGAAAATGGGGCTATATTCTATAATATTCTGATAAATCTCTAAGTAAATCTAGTTATTTTTCCCATGTTCACCCCAGAATCGAATATCTGTTCAAATCGAGGGTAAAACGCTTAAGCAGGATATGAGATTGGGGTACTCGATAATAATGAAGGGATGGACAGGCAAGATCCTGCGAGTAGACCTAACCAAAGGAACATCAGAGGTCACAGATTACTCAGAGGACATAGCCAAAAGATTCATCGGGGGCAGAGGACTGGCAATAAAACTCCTCTGGGATGAGCTACCTCAGGGAGCTGATCCAGTTGGTCCCGAAAATATGTTAATATTCGCAACTGGGCCATACACGGCTTTCAGTATACCAAACAGCGGCAAGATGGTAGTAGCCGCAAAAAGCCCTCTAACAGGTGGCTACGGTGATGGAAACCTTGGTACAAGGGCAGCAGTAAACATGAGGAAATGTGGACTGGATGCCATGGTCATCACCGGCAAATCCGAGAAACCAGTCTACATCTACGTAGAGGACGATGAGGTCAGTATCCGAGATGCCACACATCTCTGGGGTAAAGACAGCTACGTCACAGAGGACTGGATCATGGAGGAGCACGGAGGCGCTTCAGGTGTCCTAATTATCGGTCAGAGCGGTGAAAACCTATGCAACATGGCAACCATCGTAGCCCAGAAAGGTAGGGCGGGTGGAAGACCAGCAATGGGAGCCGTCATGGGCAGCAAGAACCTCAAGGCAGCCGTATTCAATGGCACCAAAGAGATTCCAGCGTTTGACGAAGAAAAACTCAAGAAACTAGGAAAAGAAGCATTCAGTGATATTCCGAAAAAGGATGCATTCAACTTCTGGAAGCGTGTTGGCACAATGCAGGCAGCAGATATGATGCAGGTTGCAGGTGCTCTTCCAACAAGAAACTTCAGTGAAGGTGTTTTCGACCAGATCGGATGCGTAAACGGTGACGCAGTAGCAGATGCTACGGTCGAACAGCGTGGCTGTCCAAACTGTAACATGATCTGTGGAAACACAATCATCGACAGTGAAGGAGTTCACTCCGAACTGGATTATGAGAACGTTACAATGCTCGGATCAAACATCGGTCTAGGTAACCTAGCCCAGATAGGTACACTCAACAGGATATGCGACCAGCTTGGCTTGGACACAATCGGTGCAGGAAGCTGCATCGGTTTCGCAATGGAGTGTGCAGAGAAAGGACTAGTTGACATGGATATCACATGGGGTGATTTCGAGGGAGCAAAGAAGCTACTCTACGAGATGGCTGACATGAAGGGAAACGGTGCAATCTTTGGTAAGGGTACCAAGGCAGCAGCCGAGAAGATCGGTAAAGGGTCATCTGATTTCGCTATCCACGTCAAGGGCTTAGAGGTAAGCGCATACGACTGCCACGTCTGTCCAGGAATGGCATTAAGTTTCGGTACAAGCCCAATCGGTGCACACCACAAGGACGCATGGGTCATCAGCTGGGAGATCAGCAGCGGTATCCGTGAAGAATACGGACCAGAGAAAGCCGACAAGGTAATCGAGTTCCAGAGGATCAGGGGAGGTATGTTCGAGACACTAGTCGCGTGCAGGTTCCCATGGATCGAGCTGGGCTACGACCTTGCGGAGTACCCCAAGTTCTTCGAGGCAGCAACAGGCGTCCACATGGACCTTGATGATATGTGGAAGATGGGCGACAGGGTTTACGCGTTGATGCGTGCATTCTGGGCAAGGGAGTACGGAGCAGAGTGGAGCAGGAAGATGGACTATCCTCCAGTAAGGTGGTTCAAACACCCACTCACCGAAGGAGCCCTTGCAGGAAAGCACCTTGATGAAGCAAGCTACGACAAACTACTGAGCAGCTACTACGATAAACGTGGCTGGGACGCAAGCGGTGTGCCAACTTTGGCTACCATGAATGAGCTTGACCTCTCCGAGGAAGCAAAGCAGCTCGCGAAGCACTTTGAGCTAAAATAATCCTTTTTTCTTTATTCTTTTGGTTCAACGTGGATCGTTATGACCACGTTGGATACCTCAACTTCAAGATCTTCCTCAAGGTGATCCGTGAAATCATGGGCTTCCTGAACTGACATCTGTCCATCCACGCTCAGGTGTAGCTCCGCATACACTTTTTCTCCGCTTTTCCTTGTCTTCAGGTCATGATAGTCTACAAACTGGTGTTGGTGGCGATCCATGACCGTCCTTACTTTCTCCTCCGTCACTGGGCATGACTCGTCCATCAGCTCCCGACCCGCCTTGTACAGTAACTCGCCGCCCATTTTTAGGACAATAACTGATACTATCAATGCCATGACTGGGTCAAGGATGGGCATATTCAGTTGTTGACCAATAAAGAGACCAACCACAACGCCACCTGATGACAATACATCCGATAACAGGTGCTTTGCATCACCCTCAAGCGCCATGCTTCCCGTCTCCTCTGATGACCTCATAAGAATCCACGCTAATACGCCGTTCCCGGCGGTGGCAATAAGCGAAAGAACCATTGCGGTATCGAGACCAACCAGTTCAACTGGGTTGTAGAGCCTCCCATATGCAGCCTGCGCGATAAGAACCGCGGCGAGAAGAACCAGTAATCCTTCAATGGCACAGGAAAGGTTCTCCACTTTTTGATGACCATATGGGTGTGTCCGGTCTGGTGGCTTTTCACTCATTTTGATGCTCCAGTACATCATGAGGGATGCTAGAATGTTCACGATGGACTCAAGTGCATCTGACAGCAACGCAATTGACCCTGATATGAACCACGTGTACATCTTCAACGCGAAGATCAGGATGCCTCCAATGATGGCGGTTAACGCTGTCCTTTGCTTGTCCATTTCCCCTGCGTACACCTTACCGCATATAGGGGTATCATTTAGCATGCCTAAAAACTTCAGATAAATTAACCAAGACTAAACTATTTCCTGAGCTTCAACTGCGTCGGCTTCGGTACAAACTTGGGTATATCCACGTGGAAGTACTTCATCCTCTCCATGTAGCCGGGAAACTCGGCTAGAAAACTGGGTAACATGAAAACAGATACACTTGGCATGCGCCTGTAAAAGCTCATCTTCGTGGGCTTCAAGGTCAATGTTATTGGCACCATGATGGCGTCCTTCCACTGCTGGACCCCTATTTTCTTTGCAAGCTCACCGATGTGTTTGCTCATGACCTCTGTTTTCTCGATATGTGTCTCAATTATGTTACGCGCGGTGCTGTTTCCCATCCCCGTTGTGTAATGTTTGCACTCTGCGCACACGATGTACGGGTAACTTGTGGCTAGGACATCTATCTCCCAGCGCCTCCCCTCCGCCTGGAATCTGTACCTGCTCCTGGTGTTGTACCCGTTCTCCCTGAACACCCTGGCAACAAGCTCCTCAAACTCTTTCCACCCAAGGTTGTTGCTTATCTTCTCAAAGTCAGCCCCGTTCTGTATCGCCCTGACAGATAACTCGATTCTCTGCTCAAGGGTCACTTCGATCTGGTGTCCGTCCCAGTTGATCAAGCCGTCTTCCCTCAAGTTTCTAAGAATACTGTTGAAAGCCTCATCTGTGATAATGAGGGCTTCCTTCAGTTCATCCGACGCCGCTGAGCCTTCTTTTGTCTTCTCTAATATGAGTTGAAGGATCAGGCGGGCTGTGGAGCTGTTCAAGATGAACTATCCACTGCACCTCTTTACAAAATGCTTTCGTATATTTTGGGTGAACCCCGATATTTTTTGTGATGAATCGTCGGCTTTTGTCTTCATTTATTTATAGTTTAATCAAAAATGATTTATCCTTAATTATCAACAAAAAAGGGATTATTATGCTCGCAATTATTGGAAAGAAAGTCAATACAATCACCAAGGGAATCATCAAAGATGGAGTGGTCCTTGTTGAGAACGGTAAGATCAAGGCGATTGGCGCTGATGTAAAGATACCCAAGGGTATCAAACCTATCAAGGCAAAATATGTCATGCCTGGGCTCGTGGAGGCTCACTGTCACATAGGAATACTGGAGGAGAAAATTGGGTGGGCTGGAAGCGATGGAAATGAGATGACTGATCCAGCCACTCCTCAGGTCCGCGCCCTTGACGGGATTAAGGCAAATGCTGAGGAGGGAGGGCTGTTAGCTGCCCTCCATGAGGGAATCACTACTGCTCAGGTGTTGCCCGGTAGCGCAAACGTAATCGGTGGGACAGGAGTAGTACTAAAAACTGCGCCGAAAATCATTACGGATCAGATGGTTATACGTAACCCAAGTGGGATGAAGATCGCGTTCGGTGAAAACCCAAAACGTGTTTACGGGACAGACAAAAAAGTTATGCCCGGTACAAGGATGGGGGTTGCAGCGGTTTTACGTGAATGGCTCCTGAAGACTCAGATCTACATTGAGAAGAAGGAGAGATACGTGGATGACCCGGAAAAACAGCCGGAGAAGGATATGAAACTGGAAGCACTGGTCCCTGTACTGAAGAAAGAGATTCCTCTAAGAGCTCACGCTCACAGGGCGGATGATGTGGCGACAGCCATCAGGATATGCGAGGAGTTTGACGTATTAATGAGCTGGGAGCATGCCACTGAAGGGCATCGCATCGCTGATTATATCGCTGAGAAAAACATTCCCGCTGTCTGGGGTCCTAGCTTGATTGGGAAACCCAAGTGGGAGATGAGGGAGCTGAGCTATGACACTCCTAAGGTCATGTATGACGCAGGTGTAAAGTTTGCCATCCAGACTGATGCAACGAGCAGTGTCATCCGGTTCCTACCATTATGTGCTGCACTGAGCGTCAAGCATGGACTGCCCTATGATTATGCGTTGAAGGCAATAACTCAGATTCCTGCCGATATTATCGGTGTAGGTGACCGTGTTGGAAGCCTTGAGAAGGGCAAGGACGCTGACTTGAGGCTGCTAACTGGTGACCCGCTGGACATCCAGACTAAGGTCAAGCATGTAATCATAGACGGAAAAATTGCCCATAGCCTGTAAACAGGCTCATTTTTTTATAAAATAGGATTATTTCATCGTCGCTTTGACGATGACAACATCTACCGTTGGCCAGTCCTGCATTGGGCCATAGGGAGTCATTTTGGTGGCTGTGGCTGAGTTCTCGATTTCCTCTACCACTTCCATCCCTGATGTAACCTTGCCGAACACGGTGTAGCCGTGGCCGTCGAAGCTGGGGTAGTTCAGGTTCGCGTTGTTTACTGTGTTGATGAAGAACTGGCTTGAGGCGCTGTCTGGGTCGCTTGTCCTTGCCATGGCGATTGTGCCCTTCTCGTTCTTCAGTCCATTCTGTGACTCGATCTGTATGTTCCCACGGGTCGCCCTTTGCTCGCCTTCTGGAGTGAATCCTCCACCTTGGACCATGAATCTCTTGATTATCCTGTGGAAGCATATTCCGTTGAAGAACTCGTCGTTTACGTACTGGACAAAATTCTTTACCGTGATTGGGGCCCTGCCCCTGTTTAGCTCGATCTCGATGGTGCCCTTGTTGGTCTCCATAACTACGATGTCTGTCATGATGGACGAATAATGTGTTGGTAGAATGAATATGTTTCTTAGGAATCGCTTATGGTGACCTCGGTGATGATGATTTCATCAACTGGCCAGTTTTCCATTGGATTGGTGAAATCATAGTCTGGGAAATATGCGTCCTTTGTGACTGTCTCCACTGCCGCCATTTCATCCACGATATCCATTCCCTTAGAGATTGTCCCGAACACCGCATATCCTGGTTCATCAGCGTTCTGATAATCTAGGAATGTGTTATCGACGATGTTTATGAAGAACTGGCTAGATGCACTGTCTGGTTCAGTTGTCCTCGCCATTGCGACTGTTCCCCTCGCGTTTGATAACCCATTGTTTGCCTCGTTAACAATTGGATCATTAGGGGTCTTGAAGACTCCTTCCGCGTCAAAACCTCCTCCTTGAACCATGAATTCACTGATGACCCTATGGAAAACAAGTCCCTCAAAGTAACCTGCGTTTGCATAATTAACAAAATTCTCCACTGTTACAGGAGCGTTCTCTCTATCAAGTTCAATCTCTATGGTGCCCATTGTGGTTTCAATTACAGCAATCTCCATTGGTGCTGGTTTTGGCTTCATGAGTATGTTAAACGCGGGAATAAGTATCGAACCACTGAATAGAAATAGCAAAAATATGTTCATTGCCATCTTTCGATTGAGCTTCATGAGTTATTGGGGTACGGCACCCCTTTAAAAAAATAGGGTTTCTAACTAAAAATTCCGAGCAGGTCTGCCTTGGTGACAATGCCTATTGTTTGCCCTTTTTTCTGGACGAGAATCGCTTGATAGTATTTCAACAGGTTTGATAGTAGGGATATCGGAGCGTCCTCCGCCACTGTGGGCCAACTTTCCTCCATTATGTCGCCAACAACCTTCCGGCTTGCAGGTATGCCGTCCTCGTTGTACAGAATCTGGTCAAGAAGAGTTCTCTCGCTTATACCTCCAACCGGTTTATCCCCGTCCATCACCGGGAGTTGGCTGTACCCGTTCCTTCGCATTATCTCAATTGTCTCGTGTACGGTGACGTTCTTCTGGATGCTGACTATCTCGGTGGTCATTATCTCCGCTGCTGTGACCTCTCGCTTCCTCTCCATCTTGTCAAGCGCCTCGAAAATCGCTTTTACCTTGAGGTAGCTGGGTTCAATTTTCCCTGCCTCCAGTTTAGCGATGTAGCTTTGGCTTACCCCAGCCATGTCTGCTAGCTGATTCTGGGTTAGTCCTAGTTTTCTTCGTCTGTCTGGTACTATGTCTATAGAGGGGAGCATGCCTAGAGGAATTTTCTTATGATATATATTCTTTTCTTAATATTTTCCGGTAGTCATTATTATCAGGGGCATAAGTCACCCACGACGGATCGGGTACTTTAAACATATACTATATTCCTCAAGGAATGCTGTAATCAACAATCCATAAATATCGGAATAATGTGTAGGGGGGTTATCCAAAAGGATGTGGACAACTCTCACACTAACATTAGATGACTGGGGAACATTTGAAGGCATAGGAAAAGGATACGCCTTCACCAAGGAACAACGATTTTACTCGGTTCTTGAAACCAAGAAAGGGTCATATCGAGGTAACCATATCCATCCAAACAAGCAGTACACCCTCTTACTTTCAGGTAAGGCGGATTACGTGCTCGTTGAGGATGGCGTGGAGAAAACAATTCCGCTCGTACGAGGCGAAGTAGCAACCGTTGATGCCGGTGTGCCACACATAATGGTGGTGCACGATGACATAACCACTTTCGAGTGGTGGGACGGTGACTTTATCGCTGAGGCATGCGGCGATGAGTTCACGAAATACACTCAGGACTGCATAGGTCCAGAAGATTTCATGGATAAGGAGTAGCCAAAGTGTTCTTTGAGCGACTTCACGTCCCTTACCCGGTGACTTACGAGGTGGTGCCCCCCAGAGGGTGTGGCATTAACCACCTCCAACCCGTTATCGATATACAGGACAAACTTTCAGGGATAACGATCACAGATAACCCGATGGCGACCATGAGGATCAGTCCTATAGTGTTTGGTAGCTACATCAGGGAAGAATTCAATATCCCAATAATCCCGAACCTCAGCTGCAGGGATAGAAACCTGTTAGCGCTTCAATCCGAGCTTCTCGGCGCGCACATGCTAGGTTTTAGAGACGTATTCATAATCACAGGTGACCGACCAACCAAGAAGGCTAACTTCAAGGGTGTCTGGGAGGTCCAGAGCAAGAACCTCTGCACCGTTGTCAAGTCACTTAACGAGGGTAACGCCAACGACAAAGGCGTCCGAAGGAAACTGGAGACCCCCACCGACTTTAATGTGGGTGGAGCCATAGTTCTGGGTCGCCCCAAAGAGCAGGAGACATTCAAATCCAAGGTAGAATGTGGATTTGATTTCTTTATCACCCAGATTACCTTTGACTCGTCTCAAGTTATCGATTTCATCGACAAAATTCAAGGGGTTGGACATCCCCCGATACAGGTGGGTTTAGCCCCTATTTCATCAGCTAAACGCTTCAAGCGCATAGTGAAGATGCCCGGGATCGATGTCCCCGAAAAGACATTAACCAAATTACTGAACGCAGACGACTTTGAGGAAGCCATTCTCTGTCACCTGCTTGAACAGGCAGACCAGATCAAGTCTGCACTCGACTACCCTCTAGGGTTCCACATTATGCCAATCGGCAGCGAGGAGCTTGGAGGCAGACTAGTAAAGGAGCTGAAAAAATGATTGAAAGCAGCATATCAGGAATACTGCCAAGGCCAAGTCGCCTCATATCCAAGACTCGGCAGAGCGCCAGATCTAGGATATCCGATGAGGAGCTAGCTGAAGCTTACAGAAAATACTCAAAGAAAGTTATAGACTATCAAATTGAGTCAGGTCTGACCTATGTGAACGACGGGTACCTAAGAAGACAGGACTTGCTTAGACCTTTTACCGAGAATCTTGGCGGTGTCGAGGTTGGACAGCTCTATCGTTGGTTCAACAATAACACCTTCTATAGAATCCCCGTTGTAAAGGGGAAGCTATCAGGAGATGCACCATTCAACAAGTCATACCCTGACCTGTTACCAAAGGAGAACCTCAAGGCAGTGCTACCTGCACCATACACGTTCACGAAGCTATCCAAGAACGAGTACTACGGCGACGAGAAGGAGTTCCTAATCGATTACGCCGAGATTCTCAACAAGGAGATCAAATCACTTGAGGCTAAGGGATACAGCTACATCCAGCTCAGTGACCCAGCCCTCGTATACCATAACACAGCCCCATGCTCGTGCACCTTATCCGATATCGCCGAGGCGATTGAGGTAGCGACAAAGGGAGTGAAGGCAAGAACTGGACTTGTCACCTTCTTCGGTGACGCAGCCCCTGTTCTAGGTGCAATCACAGACTGGGCTGTTGACGATATCGGTGTAGACTACTACGAGACAGATTCAGACGTAATCAAGGAGCACAGATTCAAGGATGGGCTCAGTCTTGGTTTGGTTGACGCAAGAAACACACTCAAGGAAGATGTATCCGAGCTAGTCGGGTTAGCCCAAGAGGTAATCGACTCATCCTCGCCCAAGAACATCAATATATCAACAAACTGTGACCTAGACTTCCTGACATGGAAGGAAGCAAAGGAGAAAATCAACACAGTGTGTGCAGTTGCTACACAGCTAAAGGAGGCTATCTAAATGGCGAAACTATTCCCAACATACGAAATCGGCAGCATGGCGAAACCCACATGGAGAACCAAGGGCTTCGCAGGTCGAGAGCTAAACGCCAATGACCTAGCCTACGCCGAGAAATGGGCAAAGATACTGGACCTAGATTATCCTGCACTGGAGAAAGTACTCAAAGGCAACGACCCTGACCGGAAACAGCAAATCGTTGACTGGAGTGCACTCTACATCCTCAAAATGTTCGAGAAAGCCGGAATAGACTACGTCTACGACGGAGAGCAATGGCGTGTCGAGATGTACGAGCACGTTGTCCGTGCCCTTGGTGGCTTCAAGTTCAGCGGATGGATCAAGAGCTTCGATTACAGATACTTCAAGAAGGCAAGCGTCGTCGAGAAGGTATCCTACCACAAACAGTACTACCTAAACGAATATGAGGCAGTCAAGAAACAGACCGATCTACCTCTCAAGGTACCAATCACTGGACCATACACACTTCTCGACTGGACATACAACAACTACTACGAGAAGAAGCACAGCAACATCAAGAGTTTCCCCAAGCGACGCCATGAAGCACGTAAAGAGTTAATCATGGACTTCGTCGAGGAGGCACTCCGCCCAGAGTTCAAGAAACTAGTTGACGCAGGAGTCAAGTGGATACAGATCGATGAACCAGCGGTAACAACAAAGGAGACAGCCGAGGAGATGGAGATATTCGTGGACGCCTACAACAGGTGCACCGAGGGATTTGACATCGAGTTCAGCCTCCACAACTGCTTCAGTAACTATGGGTTACTCGCGGAGTATGTGCCACAACTCAAGAACTGCTCACAATTAACACTGGAGTACGCGAACAGGGATGTACGCGTTGAAGGTAAGGAGCATCCAGATTATGATGGCTTAACAGCTTTCCTAGATAACGGCTACAAGGGAGCATACGCTCCCGGATTCCTTGACATCCACACGGATTTCATGGAGAGCCCAGAGCTAGTCAGGGACCGTGTACTATACGTTTCCGACATCGTCGGAAAAGACAAGGTATGGGTAACACCAGACTGTGGTCTAAGGACCAGAACCTGGGAAGTAGCATACGAAAAACTCTGCAACCTGACAAAAGGAGCAGAAATGGCGAGAGAACTCGCCTAATTATTACTAATTTTTTCCAGTGCGCCCGCTATAATCAACGGAAACAAGGAGGTAATTTCACCAAAAATGGTAGCTGTCTTTTCCTCAAGCTGACCCTTGCGGAGTTTACCCCACGTAATTGACTCTTTCAATGGTGCTCCACTGAGGCTGCCATCCTCTACCCTTGCGCTACTGAGCTGTATCGCTGCATCCAGTCCATCCCTCAAAGTGTGCATGTACTGTGTGTGGTGTTTTGGTGTTCCTCCGCCCAGTATGATAGCTCCTGATTTCTTGGCATCAAAAACCATGTCCGCTAACAGGTCAAAATCCTTGATGGGGTTGAAGACCAGGGTTTTCTTCTTGCTGTACATCCAGAGAGGTATCCCAAGCATGCTGTCGAGGAAACCAGGGCTGAAGATTGGTATCTTTTTGTCAGCCGCTGCCTTGAGGACAGACTCCTCGTCAGTTATTCTTGATCCTAGCTCATAGAGGAACTCGTGGAATGCGATCCCGTTTCGTTTCTCTTCTGGGATATCGTCTACTAGCTTGCCGACATATTCCTCGATATCTACGAATGTATCATTCTCGATGAAGATATCGTAGGCTCGGTTGTACCCTTCCTCGTATAACTCCTCGTCGTCAACGAATACGGAGCCTTGGAAATGGGTTCTTCCCATAGACTCCACAATATCATGGATCATGTTCGCTCCATTGGTCATCACGGCGTCAACATGACCATCCCTGATGAGGTCTCGAAGAATAACCCTCATGCCTCCAGGCACAAGTGGTCCTGATAAAGTGATAAAAGTGGTATAATCGGGATCGCTGAACATCTCAGCTACAATGTCAACGGCTCTTCCGACCCGTCCACCTTGCATCACCCCGGTTAGTCGCATCTGCTCGGCAAGTTCACCCGCTGTCATTCCAGCTTTAAGCCGGATCTGATGAACTTTTTTCATTTGTGCGCCTTCAGGCCTTTACTCTCTGGATCTTGATACGATCCATGATGATCCAGTACTCGACTTCCTTACCGGATTCGAGTTTTGATGCCACTTCTTCATCTTTTGGCATCTCGACGTCCATCACGTCGTAGTTCTCAAGGTCCATAAGCTGGACACCTGCTGGGGTCATACTGACAATCTGTCCGCTCCTCTTGTCCACGAGGGGGATCTGGATTGTTGCTCCAGTGCTGTCAACAAAGCTCTGCTTTGAGCCGTCGAATAGGCTTATGGCCGTACACCTGAATTTTGCGCTGCCGTGCTTACCGGGCTTGCTCTTTGTTACCTGTGCGATTCTACTTGGTACTCCGTTAATCATGGCGTAGCTTCCTACTTTGAGCTCGCCGACTTTGGCCATTTTAAAAGACAAACATGTTCACCTATGATTTTAATCTCCTTTAGATATCAAACGTATTAAATGTAACGCCTAGGAGCCTTGTTTCTTAACTATTCTTTGAAATAAGGATTTTTCAGTCGTTTTCTATTGGATGTCCTTTGGTTCAACAGTAAATGTCACTGACCCAGATAGTACTTGAACATCCGGGTAGAATCCCAGAGTCACATTGAAGAATGCACTGAAGTAACCCATCAGGAACTTGCTCCATTTTATTCCAAATGGATGGCTCATGTGAATCAATTCCTTTCCTTCACTTTCATTAATTGAGGAAGAGAACCATCCACTGTGTGCCCCCAGAACCTTTGTCAAGTACCATTTTGCGGCTCCATAAGATGGCTGAATACCTCGTTTAAGCAGGAGATCAAGGGGACGCTCCTTACCTAGTTTTGTTCCAAGGTCCTCCGCGTCTTTCTCTTCTAAGAATTCAAGCAGTCCTCTCAATGTCTGTGGAGATAGGACTGTTGCCATTAGGTTCTCGAAAAATCGATAGCTTTCAGCATACCGCGTTAGGTACTGGTCTAGAAGTGTGTTAACGCTAACTCCCCGTTTTTTAGCCTCACTCTTGAGGATATCATCTATGCCCTCATTGATTCTCATCGTTCGAGTGACGGTTTTGTCCTTCCGGAAGGGAGATTTGAATTCCATAACCACAACTGAACACAACTGAACACATATATCAAGGTTATCCCGAAACCTGAGCACAGTGTACTCGGCACCCTTATCTAAATTTCTTCAACTGTTATCGAGACCGGTACCTTATGGTTCTGGGGGTTGACATAAAATACAGTGCACAAGCTGCGGAAGCGAACACTTAGTTATCGACTATGAGTCAGGCGAGGAGATATGCGGAAAATGCGGTCTCGTAGCAACGCAGAACATGGTCAATCACGGCCCAGAATGGAGGGCATTCAGCACTGCTGAGAAAAACAGCAGGGCGAGAACCGGTCTCGGATACAGTTATACACTCTACGACAAGGGACTTTCTACAATTTTCCGTCCAGACAGGGACGCGAACGGGAACAGGCTCAAAAACGAAACACGAATACAGATGACACGGCTACGCCGATTCGACAACCGCACAAAATTCGATGAAACAGCACAACGTAACCTAAGCTCAGCAATGGCCGAGCTAGACAGGATATCAACCCAACTACACTTACCTAAAAACGTCAAGGAACGAGCAGCGCTAATCTACAGGAAAGCCCTAAAGCTTGACCTACTACGAGGACGCAGCATAGACGGTTTTGTTGCCGCAAGCCTCTACGCAGCGTGTCGACACCTAAAACTACCAAGACCACTCAAAGAAATTACAGAGAAATCAACAAGGACACACGCCGAGGTTGCACGCACTTACAGGTTACTACTAAAAGAATTAAACCTCAGAATGCCAATCGATGGACCCATGAAGTTCGTCCCAGGCATTGCATCAAAACTAAACCTCCACACACGTACTGAACAATACGCCATAGATTTACTCAGAGCCGCACACAAGAAACGGGGACTCACAGGAAAAGACCCAAGGGGACTGGCCGCAGCAGCTCTCTACAAAGCAAGTATCGACACAAACGACAAACGTATCCAGAAGGATATAGCGGAGGCCGCGGGAACAACCGAGGTAACTCTCCGTAACCGTCTGCGAGGAATAGAAGTTCTCCTCAAAGATTAAGGATAAACAAGCTCCGGGTTATCTATGCCTGATAAAACCTGCTTGTAATCATTTTCCATACTAGATTTCCTCTGCGCGATTAGTGATATTACGTGGTCAATCTGGAACTGGGGTATGTTTCTGTATGTAGCCCTCTTCACCACCCTGACTCCAGACATGCTAAATGGTCTGCTGTGGGGGTGCTCATTATCACTCTCCTCTACCCCGAATTTGTACTTGTTGAACTCGATTAACCCCACGCCCTTAGGTACAAGGCTTGGTGAGACCAGTTTTGTTGGCGCCATCACGTAATTGTAGTTGGCGCTGGTGCACACGAACCCATTCTTGAAGTCACTCTTGGATACTTTGACCTCGATTCCCCTCAATACGTTGTACCCTATCTCGTATTGATCCGGTTTGGAGAGCTCAAAATCGTCGTACTCCTCGTCCTGGATCTTCCGTTTTTTCCACGGAAAATACTTGAGGCCTACTCCGATGACGTCAATGACTTTCTTGTTGTCCAGTTCAAGGAAACGGTTCAGTCCAAGCTGGTTTAGCTTGACCTCGATGTCCACCATGTGGCACATCTGGTTGTACAGCCATAGCTTTCCTACCTGTTTCAGGTACAAGTGACGCGGAGATTCCCCCATATTATATTCTCCCTATGTTCGGTGACTTTTCAATCGATGGACTGAACAAGTCTCTCATTTAACATTTCTCATAAAAGATGTATGGAGTAAATCGGTTAGGAGACTCGGGTAAAACAGGGTTTTATTCGATTTCCAGCCACTTTTGAAGTTCGTCCATTGTATACGCTACACTTGGTACGTATCCCCGGTATGGTCCGAGCTCGCTCATCAATTTCCCGATTAACTTCTCGGCCTCAGCCTTAAGCTCGGGTGTGGGGGCGGCTACGCATTCGTCTATCTTCTTGAATGCTTCAATTCCTTCGTTCACCATGGGTCCAAAGCTTCTGTAATTTTCTAGGACGTTCATAGCGTTGGCGATGGATTTCCTCAGTTTATCCGTTTCCATATAAATCCTAAATGAATCTGTGGGTAACCCTTAAATAAACTACGAGAGGAAAGCTTGTGTCGGAGTGAAAGAGTTTGGGTGAATGTTTTAATACAGTCCAGAATTTCGCTTCTGAGATGTATTAGGTTTATTTCTCTTTACAGGGGGGCATTGTATCTTGGCTGAGATAGCCGTCACCAAGGATCTGGTTGAGCGACTTGCCAAAGCTTCACGCCTCACGTTAACAGAGGAAGAGACCACCAAGTATACTCAGCAGTTATCAGTTATACTCGAAGCCTTCAATGAACTTGACCAAGTTGACACTGAAGGCGTAGAGCCCAGTTACCATCCAATCGAGCTTGAGGATGCTCTAAGGGACGATATGACCAAGAAATGGGAGTGGGATCCACTCGCAAACGTCGTTGACAAAGAGGGCAGAAACATAAGGGGGCCCAAGATCAAGTGAGTCTCCTAGAAAAAATCCGTGCATTGGACGATGAATATCACTTCATGAACGTTTATGCCTATAATACCCCAGTTGGATCCGGTATATTGGACGGCTACGCCGTCTCAGTAAAGGACAACGTATGCGTGAAGGGAGTTGAGTCCAAGGCAGGTAGCAAGATACTGGAAGGATACGTGCCACCATTTGACGCAACGGTTGTCTCAAAGAGCCGTGGCGAGGGTGCAACTATTATCGGCAAGACCACCCAGGACGAGTTCGGGTTCGGCACATTCAACGTGAACACCCCATACCAGATACCACTAAACCCTCATGACAAGGAGAGGAGCACCGGTGGTAGTAGCGGAGGAGCCGCATGCATCACCTCCGTCGCCGATTTCCCTCACCTAGCCATATCCGAGAGCACTGGAGGCAGCATCAGCTGCCCCGCCTCATGGTGTGGCGTCGTCGGGATAACTCCCACATACGGTAGAGTCAGCAGGTGGGGCTTGATTGACTACGCCAACAGCCTCGACAAGATAGGGGTAATGGCAAAGACCGTCAAAGAAGCAGCCATGTTCCTGGGGGTCATAAGCGGACCAGATGAGTACGACAGCACGGTATTGGATGTTCCAGTGCCAGATTACACCGTCTCAGCCCCAGTTGAGGGCATGAAGATCGGTGTACCCAAGGAGTATTACGGGGAAGGTGTGGACTCCAATGTTGAGGAGCAGGTCTGGGCATCAATCAAACGATTAGAATCAAGGGGAGCCACCATCGAAGAGGTCAACCTCCCCCATACAAAGTACAGTCTAAGCAGTTACTACATCATCGCCATGGCTGAGGCGAGCACAAACCTATCCAAGTTCTCAGGGCTACGGTACGGCTTGCAGAAACCAATTGAGGGCGATTTCAACCAGTATTTCACATCCGTTAGGACCGAGGGAATGGGCGATGAGGCGAAGCGCCGTGTCCTGTTAGGCACATTCACCAGAATGGCCGGTTACAGGGACGCATACTACGCAAAAGCACTCAAGGTCAGGACCCGTGTGATTCAGGATTTCAAGAAAGCGTTCAAGTCTGTCGATGTCCTCGCGGCCCCAACTATGCCAGTTGTGGCGCCGAGGTTCGATGAGATCGCGGAGCTTGAGCCAATCCAGCACTATATGATGGACATCCTCACGGTTGCACCAAACTTGGCTGGAGTCCCCATGGTCTCGGTTCCATGCGGTAAGACTGACGGGATGCCCGTTGGTATACACCTCATGGCAGACCATCTGGACGAACATAAGATGCTACAGGTAGCGATGGAGGTTGAGTCGTGAAGGCAACAATCGGCTTAGAGATACACGTCCATCTCAACACCGATAGCAAGCTGTTCTGTTCATGCAGCACCGAGATAGGTGACAAGGAGCCAAACACCGAAGTCTGCCCAATATGCCTGGGCTACCCGGGGAGCAAACCAAAGCTCAACAAGAAAACAGTGGACTACGGTATGACCATAGCACTTGCACTTGAGAGCCATATTCACCCTGAGATACGGTTCAGCAGGAAGAACTACTTCTACCCCGACATGTCAAAGAACTACCAGATCACCCAGTACGAGATACCCCTAGCGTCAGGCGGGCACCTCTTGGTAGGAGACCACCGGATCGGAATAACCCGTGTCCACCTAGAAGAGGACCCCGCTAAGCTAACACACGTAGGCGGAGGAATCACAAACGCACGTGAAACCCTCATAGACTATAACAGGGCGGGTATCCCACTCGTGGAGATCGTCACAGACCCGGATATCGAGTCAACCGAGGAAGCAAGGGCGTTCTTAGAGAAGCTTAGCTTGATCCTTGACCACCTTGGGGTCTACGACCCTACCGAGGAGGGCGCGTTACGGGTTGACGCAAACATAAGCCTCGACGGCGGTACAAGGGTCGAGATCAAGAACATCACGGGCTTCAAGAACGTCGAGAAGGCACTAAACTATGAGGTCATCAGGCAGAAAAGCGCCCAGAACATGGGTGTGCCCATCGTCAGGGAGACGAGGCATTTCGATGCAGGCTCAGGTGTAACCAGTACCCTCAGACTCAAGGAGCAGGAGGAGGATTACGGGTACATTACCGAGCCCGACCTGGTGAAGATAAACCTCACAGAGGATTGGGTATCCAGGCTCAAAGAGTCAATGCCCGAGTTACCTGACCAGAGGATTAAGAGGCTCACCGAGGAATACGGGGTTCCTAACTTACAGGCTGGCATTATCGTCCGCTCTGGGCTCCAGATGAGTAACTTCTTCGAGGCAAGCTGTGGACTATTCAAGGACCACGCAGAAGTGTCCAACTGGCTGGTTACGTACCTCCTCAAGAGCCTCAACTATGAAGGGATGAGCCTCAGAGAGAGTAAATTAACCCCTGAGACATTCGTGGAGTTACTGGAGCTCATAGATGAGGGCACTATCAGCGACCGCCTCGCAAAGGAACTGATAAAAGAATACGTTAAAACCGGGGAATCTCCGAGGAAACTCGTCAAGGAGAAGAACCTAGGGTTACTCAGCGAAGCAGCGCTAACGACCGTTGTTATTGACGTTGTTTCAGAGTTTCCGCAGGCAGTTTTAGACTATTCCAGCGGCAAAACAAAAGCCGCTGAGTACCTCATCGGTCAGGTTCTGAGACGTATCCGCGCGAGGGCTTCTGCCAACGATGTCAGACGTCTGGTTTTGGAGGAATTGAACCGGAAATAGTTTTTCTGGCTAATTGAATGGGAAACACAGTTTTCCACCATCCTCTTTCTATCCTAGATGATACTGAAATCACATCAAATTTAACAAATATTACAATATCGTGTATTTTCAATCAATAATCTTACCATAAATACACAATATTTTTATATCATTTCCTCATTTATGTGAAAATGTGCCTTGATAGCTCAGTAGGTAGAGCGCCTGCCTGTTAAGCAGATGGTCAGAAGTTCGAGTCTTCTTCAGGGCGCCATCATACTTCCCCAGGTATCCGAATGCTTGGTGAAAACTTTTTGGAGTATTCGTCATTTAAGCAAGAATACTCAAGATATCTATGCTAAGAACCTGAGAAGACTCGCTAAGAAAACCGATCTAAACGACCCAGTGAAAGTAGAGCAATACGTGTTCGGTATCGAAGTTACCAACAAGTATAGGAATGCTTTGTTTGATGCCTACGCTCATTACTGTAAGTCTAATGAGTTGCCTTGGGTTAGGCCCAGAGTCAAATCTGTGAAAGCACCCATCAAGTTACCTACTGAGGAGAATATTGACAAGATCATCAGCAGTGCATCACTCCGATACGCTACTGTGTTTCAGCTCAGTAAACATGGATTGCGCCCTGATGAGATCAGCAAGATCACACTACGTGATATCGACACAGGAAACGGTACATTATCGGTACGAACATCAAAGATGGGATTGGAACGAACCCTCAAACTCAAGCGAGAAACCTTCGATCTACTAAGAGAATTCCTCGGCAAGAACAAGATCAACGAACTCAACAAGAAACTATTCGCACACCCAAGAACCATCGGAGAAACATGGACCAAATACAGAAAACTAGCCTTTAAAAAATTCAGAGATCCAGAACTCTTGAAAATCAGACTCTATGACCTCCGCCACTGGTATGGGACCACCCAATACATCCAGACCAGAGATATCTTCCACGTAAAGTACCTGATGGGGCACAGAAACATTGAATCCACCCTACATTACATGCACATCGCCAAAGGACTGGTGAATTACTCGGATGAATATCACGTGAAAGTGGCATCAAGTCTTGAAGAATACATGGAGCTACTAGAAACTGGATTCGAGTTCGTTAGCGACTATGAGGACAAGAAAATCTTGAGGAAACGTAAATAGATTTTCAAAGAGTTACCAACTCTTCCTCAATCTGTTTCATTCTATTGGTCAGATCCTTCTTTTGAGATAGGTACAAGTCATATCTCTTATTCACTTCGATGAATCTGGGGTTGTTTTTCAATATGTTAGGATTGTCCTCTATCTCTTTTCTTTTAATATCTACGATGTTTTTTCGATAAAGCCAAAAAAGAAAATTCTGACCACCAACCATTAGAATAGCACTAACAGCATTAGGTTCTGTACCAAAAATAATCGAATATATGACGTTAGTTAAGACGTATAACAGAATATGGAATACACTGCGAAGTTGTAGTTTTCCGTAATTCTTCCTAAGTTTATTCAAGATAATTGAGGGGCGCTGTGGTTCACTCATATTTTTTACTCGGCGTGAAGCATTATGATATTCTTGTTCAAGATTTGTAATTTGCTGATATTTTTCCATTTTTTTATTTCGTTGTAAATCTATGGTATAATACGCTATTCTCTTATTGATGACGCGTATTGTCTGGACTCCTGTTATCATATCGGGATAGTCAGATTCCATACTGAATTTAGTATAATCAACTTTTTGAGTTTGAACTAGTTCCCAGTAAAACTTTGCAAAATAATTTATCACCGTCGTTTCTGTTCCTTCAGGAACCGTGAAGTGTTGATATTCATATAAGGGCTGTGAGCTCATTAACTAGATGATATTTTAGCTAAAAATAAAAAATCTTCTATGTACACTATTGATTTCTCCTTGACCTGTCCTCTTAACCGTGCGCACGAAGTGCGCTACAATGAAAACAGATCTACCCCTTTAACGCTACGATTATCACCTGAATTCGCGCAAGTATCGTTATTCAAAAATATATGCCTGAGAATGTGGATAAAAAAGGTACGCGGGATCATTTTTTTGAATACCCATAAGCATTGACCCATTCAAAGCTATTATGGGGCTGGTCCTTCTTCCCGAGAAAGATTGGAAAGTTGCTGGTTAAATAACTCCTGACTTTGTTTCATAGCACTCGAATTGGAGTGAAATGTATGAAAAAAATTAAATACATTAATCAAGAAAACTTCTCCCAGATGAACGCATTAATATTGTATTGTGATTATTACAACTCTGATAATTTTCATTTTCTTAATACCCCACCAATAAATGAAGATGGGAAGATCTATTATGCATTAGAAATATCGTTTGAAGGTGGTTCCGATTATCACAGGTGTATGAGTAAATTTTTTGATTTTGATAATGCTGAAAATTATTTAGAATGTCCAAGGGTGCGTAGGGACCCGGGAGTTTATATCCCATTTACATTGGATCAATTAAAATCTCTTCACAACTTGGAAACCGTGACAGAAACAGAGTTAGAATATTTACTAGATACATATGATTCAAAGTCTGATTTTCTTACACAACTCGAAACGTATGCTATTGCACATAATATAATAAATTAAAATCTCTCACTGTCAGACCTGTCAGTCCTTTTTCTTTTACTCTTTCATTTTATCATATAATAGGAAACAAGTCTGACAAGGTTGACTGAAACGATCTAAAACGCATTATTTCGACTGATAACGCTACACGGAAAGAGTGGAATCTAACCCCAGTATGTGAACCTTTACTAAATGAAAAAAGAGGTTCATATGCGGGGTGTTCTTTCCACCCTTTCAGGTCAAACCTGTCAATCCATTTTCTATCTCTTTGTCATTTCTATTTTTCATTATAATAGTAAAGATGCCTGACAGGGTTGACGGTGAATATATCATTGAGGTTTCCATTTTTCCGGGGTCGTATAGGTAGTCCAGGTATTATTCGGGTGAAGCTGGAAAAGTGGAAACGGTATCCAATAATATATTTGAGAATAGAGTTTATGGGGCACGGGTGCATTATTTTGAATACTGCGTGAGCCTTACATTACCTTGTAATATATTCGGTGCTTTGGGGTTCCTAGGTTTTGTGAACCTGTAAAGCGGGAATTTAGGAGTCAAGCTATGCCATTAATTGTAATATTGCGAGCTTCACTCGACATTTATTAATAGATGATTTGAACAAACTATTGATGGTAGGGCTAACTTTTATGGAAAACAGAGAGCATGCATCAACTACACTGTCATCTAAATTGTCCAGAAATAACCGCTTCTTATCCCTTATCCTCTTGACATGCTTTCTAACCATTAGTGTAATCTTCAGTTTTACAAATTATCTCCTATTCCACATCGTGGTTGAATTATTCTCAATCACCATAGCCATTGCAGCCTTTCTAATAATAGTCAACTCACCAAGCGAAGGCAAATCCAACTATATTCAATTCGTTGGATATTCATTCGCTTTCATATCACTCCTTGACCTAGTCCACACAATAACTTACAAAGGAATGAACATTATTCCAAACTTAACTGCAAACACACCAACGCAATTATGGATTGCAGCGAGGTACCTTCAATCAATAAGCCTAGTCGCCGCCAATTATTACCATACAAAACGTTTAAACAGAAAAACTGTAATCGGGACATATCTTGCGACAGTCATAATCTTACTCGCTTCGATATTTGTGTTCGATATATTCCCTGTTTGCTATGTTGAAGGAGTGGGTTTAACTCGGTTCAAAATTGTCAGCGAGTATCTTATTTCGTTAATATTGGTGGCGTCCTTGGTGTTATTAATTCAAAATAGAGAGAAATATCCGCCATCGTTTATTAGAGGGCTAGTCGGAGCCGTTGTTTTTACTATTGTCTCTGAAATCGCATTTACTTTCTATGTGAGTGTATATGGTTTTAGTAATCTTGTTGGGCATATTGCTAAATTAATAGCGTTTTACATTTTTTATGAGGTTGTGATTCGTACTTCGGTAAAGGATCCTCTTGAATATCTATATGGGTCTTTGTCTCAGTCAGAAGAGCAGTTCCGTGGGTTTATGGAGTCTGCTTCTGAACGCTTCGTTATATTCGACAAGGATATGCACTTCAAAGTAGTAAATGACAGCTGGCTTCAACAAGGCAGTCTTAATCGAGAAGATGTCATTGGGAAACATGTGCTCGAAGTGTTCCCGAGGTTGAAGGAGACAGAGCAATATGACGAGTACTTGAAAGTGTTGGAGACAGGGGAACCTGTTGTATTGCATGCTGTTGAGTCTGTTGCAGACGAACAAAATATAGTCGATATTTCCGCTTTCAAGGCGGGGAATGTTCTTGGAATTGTTGCACGAGATGTATCTGAGAATAGGAAGTATCAGCGACGATTAGAGACTCTACACAGTCATGCTGCAGCTATGAGTATAGCAGAATCCATTGAGGAAATAGCAGAAATATCAAAAAAGTCGTTATTGAATGTTCTTGGGTCTAAACAAGGTAGTTTAGGATTAGTTGAGGGGGCTTTTCTTAACCATCGGTACCGGTGGGGTGTTGAATCCCTGGAAGAGTTTAGGATGTCTCTGGATGGACCGGGAATCACAGTTGAGGCCGTTAATACTGGTAAATCGATCAGAATCGGCAACATAGATGATATTGAGTCATATGTAGTTGGTGTGAATGTAACTCGGTTCCATTCTGAGTTGGCGGTTCCGGTGAAGGTTTTGGGGACTGTAGTTGCTGTACTTAATCTGGAGAGCAAAGTACATGATGCTTATTCTGAAAATGACCAAAAACTTGTTGAAACCCTTGCCTCACACATTGCATCAGCCTTATCCCGACTTGATTATCTTAATCAGTTAAAGTCCTCTGTCATAGAGTTAGAGGCTTCAAAGGAGAGTTGGCAAGATCTTATTGAATCTATTCCTGATCCAGTGATGATCAATGATGGTTCAAAGTGGCTTTATGTGAATCAACAAGCCGCCGAGTTATTTGGGAAGGGAATTCCTTCAGAAATAATTGGGCGTGATGTCAAAATGTTTTTTTCTGAAGAAGACGGGAAAATGTTACAACAGAGAGCAAAAGACAGACTAACAGGTAGGGTTGTTTCTTCTAAGTATGAGCAGATTTTTAGGACGTGGGATGGTGTTTTGGTTCCAGTTGAAGTTAACGTTAGAGTCATAAACTTCAATGGGATGCTTGCTATTCTCGGTATTCACCGTGATATTTCTGAGAGAAAGCAGTCTGAACAGCGTTTATCTGCTTTGCACAGTTTCACCATTGATCTGGATACGAATGAGACTGTGAATGATGTTGTTGAGACCAGTTTCCGTATCATGACGGAGATATTGGGATTTAGCTTTATTTCGTTCCAGTTATTGAAGAATGATGAACTTGTTACTTTGGACACTAGGGGGAGACAATCTCTTGGTATGAGGCTTCCTCTCACTGGTAAGGGTGTTACTACGAGAGCGGCAAGGGAAGCACGAACTGTTCTCCTAGGTGATGTACGGGATGATCCTGATTATATTCGGGGGTCGAGTGAGTCTCTTTCTGAGTTGGCGGTTCCGATAGTGGTTGAGGGTTCTGTGCTTGGGGTGTTGAATGTTGAGAGTTTGCAGTTGGATGCTTTCACAGACGACGACGCTAGGTTGTTGGAGGTTCTTGCACAGAACGTGGGAGCTACTTTATCTCGAATAAGTACTGTGGAGGATAGGTTGGAGCTTGAACGGCAGGTTCTTGTTCAGCAGACTCAGGTTGAGCAGGAAATGGAGTTGAGTCGTTTGAAGACCCAGTTTATGAATACGGCGGCTCATGAGATTCGTACTCCGATTACGTCTATTCAAGGATACACTGAGTTAATTCAGGACCATATTGCATCCAGTGATGATGAGGTTTTGGTAAAATATTTTGATGCAGTTGCCAGAAACTCGAAACGGTTGGATAAGTTGAGTAATGATCTTTTGGATTTGCAGCGTATGGAGGCGGGTAGGATGCGTCTGGATAAGGAGTTTGTTTCTGTTTCAGATGTGCTTGATGGTGTTGAGGTTGAGTTGAGTCCAATTTTAGCGAGTAAGGGTCAAAAACTCGATATTCGGGGTAGTTTAGGTGGTGTGGTTTTTTTTGTTGACGTGACGCGGTTGATGCAGGTGCTTGTTAATTTGGTTCATAATGCTTCAAAGTTTTCTGGTGAGGGTGAAACTATTAGAATCAATGTGGTCTCCGATGTGGATGGGGTTAGTTTTGCTGTGGTTGATGATGGAGTGGGTATGGAGGAGGCTGATTTGGTTAAGCTGTTCGAGCCGTTCCCTGATATTTTTGTTGATGGGGTGACTAGTGGTTCTGGGCTTGGGTTGAGTATTTGTAAGGGTATTGTTGAGCTTCATGGTGGGGAGATTTGGGCTGAGTCAGAGGGACATGGGAAAGGCTCAAAGTTCAGTTTCACGATACCAATTGAACAGTAGAATCAGGCACCAGCGTATTGGTTCAGCTTAACGGTCAATAGCGCACAGAAACGCCCTGGATATCGTTTCAATCGATATAGAGATGAAAACAGTATAGAATAATGTGTATTTGACCAAAAATGAGTCAGAACAGATGCAAATGAGAACTCAAATGAATTCAATTATGACAATGAAATGATGGTGGTGCGGATAGTACTGGTCCCTTGTCGCGAGAAGGAATCAAAAGTAGCGATATTTTCTTTCCACTTTTCCAGACTCTCTTGTAGAAGTGTATATGTTATCTATGTGACCTTGGAAAAACGGAAAGAAAGAAGTTTTTCACTATATCCTCTCTTACCTGGTTCTCCCCTCGTTTCGCGAACTCTCTCATAGCCTCATTGTATGGGCCGACGAAACGGTTTCCCTCCTGGTGCTCGTTCGCTATCGAGTATAGGTGGGCAAGAATCAGGATTCGAAGCTCTTCCGATGATAATCCGTACTCTTCGATAAGCTTCCAAATGATGTCGTCTTCGTCGAAGCGGTAGGGTAGTTGATATAGGGTCATGTTTCTGCATCCCGTAGCCATGAGTTCACCGATGTATGCGACACACCGACGAGTTTGGCGATCTGTCGATTTTTGAGGGATGGAGTATCTTTTTTGAGTTGAAGCGCCCACGCCTTCGGACTCAGGTCATCAGGCTTAACTTTTGCAAGCTTACTCCAGCTATCCTCGTTAATTGCCAGAAGCTTCTTGAAGACCTTATCCCTATCCGAGAAGTCAACTTTACTCGATGGAACTCTGTCGAGTTGCTCTAAGATAATGTAGCGTATCGCGCTTGTCTTGAGTTTCTTGACTATCCCGTAGCTCTGACCCCGAACAAAGTCACTTGCGACAGGATGAGGTATCGCATCAGAGTAATCCCTGATGCTTTTCTCGATTTCCGTCTCCGTGGAGTGTATCCAACTGAGTTGATCGTCAATCAGCTTCTTGATTTTACTCCGGTACTGTTTCACAGTGGTTGAGACTACATCGCAGACGAGTTCACGAAGCCTTGGGTCACCTTCACCCCTCACCCGTTTATAATCGTCTCCGATAAGTAGGAAACCGAAGCGTCTGCCGAGTCTTTCAGGCTCATCAGCCGTACAGACTACACGAAGGAATTCGGCTAAGCTGTCCCCAACTTCATCTCTGGGGGGATTGCCTGTCAGAATCACTGTTTTAGTGCCTTTAATATGGACTCTATGTTTGAGTCCTCGCGTAAGTATCCCCTGGTCAAGGTATGTCAGGAGTTTGTTTATCAAGGGTTGATCAATGGTATTGATCTCATCCAGGAATATTGGATAGCCTTCACCGTGAAGAAAACCATGTTTGATGACGGGCCTTCCACGAATCTGATCATAACTCCCAAGTGCCGAAGCTTCTGTAGCTCCAATTATTGGTTCTCCTCCGACTATGTAGGACAGGAATGATTTGCCTGTCCCACTATTGGTTACGATGATTTTGTGGTCATTAAGTGGCTGATACTTGAGTGGTTGATAGGGCAATGGAATGATGGATGGTTTGAATGCATCTATCAATCTTTGATCTTTGTCTAGTCCCTCGGTGAGCCAGTTATCGACGGTGTTTGACCAGTCTCCGCATTCTTTGAAGTAACCTTCAACGTCTATTGGCCATTGGGTTGAGTAGACTCTTGTGCCTGGATTGTACCATTGACCTGTTACTGTATATGATGATATTCGGGTAAGGTCAGGCTCAGTCATTGAATGAATGCTGAGATCTATGGTTCCTCTATCATCGATGAGTCCGTGTTCATCAACAATAGTAAACGTGGTGTTGATGTTTCCTGGTGGGTGAGCTTCGGCTACACTATAGAGGTATTGACTTGAAACACCGTCCGTGTTCTCGTTCATGTCGTAGATATACGTCAGGCTTGTGATGTTGAGTGGCAGAGTGCTCTTGTAGATTGTCATTCGAAATCCTCCTGCTTCTCTATAATGGTAAGGTCCCATGGATCGAAGCTGTCAAACCAAAGATCAAATTCGGTTTCGATGTCATAATCGCATATCTCCCCTGAAAAAATATCAGGTGATGAGTCCGCTTTTAGTCTCACGAGGTATCGCCTCCGAAAAGTTGTCGTTTCAGCTCAGTGCTGAAAATGGAGCGGCTATCTAGGTCAGCTATGATTAAGCTGCGGATGTATTCGCTGAGGGATATGCCCTTAGCTTCACAGAGTCGTTTTACGATCTCATGTGTATTATTATCTACGGAGGTCTTGATCCTCCTGATTTTAAATTTGGAATTCAATTTTGTTCCTAGGCGTGTCCTGAAGTGACACTATATGACTGAGCTAATGAATTCCGGCAGAGACCCAGTCATGTACCCCTAATGGGTCACTCCTATATAAATGTTATGTATATGACATTTTGTCAGGAATAAGACATTATTGAGTGGTGTTTTGTCTAATTTCCCATTATTTTTGTTCTCAAGTCTTAACCTCGCCTTGGTTTTCTCAACCCGTTCTTTACGAGATTATCCTCACAATCCACATCGATTCAGTTTGGGCTGATTCGCTTAGTCTGTACGATGCTTCATAGTGCCCCTCAGAACCGTGCTGCGGTTCCATCATAGGGGGAGGACGCGCCTCCAGCCGATCCTCAATATAATAGTGGGCGTAATGCCGGATTGATTTAAAAAACACAAATAACGACTAAACATGTGATATCAATTAACAATATTATGTTAATTTATTAGAAATGATCGAAAATACACAATAATTCGAGTATATAAACCTATCATCATCCCTGCGCGGGGATTTCCAAGTTTCCACAATCATGTGAATATGGTGGGGATTTACTGTATGGGTCCGGAAAAATGGAAAGATGGTGGGGACTTCGTTTAGTAAAGGGTTCACGGTGTCTTCATAAAGACGTGCGCGCTTGCGCGCAACAAAGAAGACAGCACCACGAAAAAGAAGAGGGGTATAACATATTTATAAATATACACATATTTATAAATACGTAAAATACGAATATAATATTAAACCAAATATTCCAAACCGACTTATTGACGCCCTGAGAATGACCAAACCATTTTGGTCAACAAGTTTGAGACCACACCATTCAAAACACCTCAATCCCGAGGGCTAAACGCCCGAGGACCGCCATCAGGCGGAACGTTTATTGATCACATTTTCGATACTCAAACTGCTATGAAGAGAAATAATGACCTGCCTGTTAAGCAGATGGTCAGAAGTTCGAGTCTTCTTCAGGGCGCCATTTCTTTCCCTTACTTGTGGCTCAACCATTCCTGAATTATGCAATGGGTTTAATAACTAGGCTTGTTCCTTAACCGCAGATATCTGGAGTATCGATAAAGTATTCTGAATATCCAATTACGAATAAGGAGTGAAATATATGGGTTATAGAGAAAGGCGCAGCTACGACCGTGGTCCACGCGAAATGCACAAGATCAAATGTAGCGACTGTGGAGAAGATGCCGAGGTTCCATTCAAGCCAACCGAGGGTCGTCCAGTCTACTGCCAGGAATGCTTCAAGAAGCACGCACCACCACGCAGGTACTAGGTTACCTCAAACAATAGGAAATCCCGGAAACGGGGTTACCAGAAATCAACTTTTATTAACTTATTAAACTAGGGTACTTGTTGCCGCATCTACTTGGAAACGTCTCTCAAAAGGGCGTCTAAATGTCAATATTTAACGATGAAATTGAGTGACGCAGGTTCTCCCTTGCTGTTTCCTCATATTTCTCCCTGAAATGATCCGTTTGGTATATCGAGTCCCTCTCAAGAAACCCATTCAGGATTTCCGTCCTCCCCTTCCTGAACCGGTCCTCCGGCACCCAACCATACTCCATCCTGACGCCTTTCTCGTATTCCTCAAACGTTTGTTCGTCCCTTCCAAGAATCGCCAAATCGATGTCCATCAAGTACTGTTCGTCATCGTCTCTAGCTGAGGCTTCATGTTTTGTGGACATTATCAAACGAGATATTCGATTCATAGAATCTGTTTCCAGTAACCCGCTGAGGGCTCTTTCTGCGTATTCCTTGCTCGCATCTTCGTTATCCTTTCCCCTCGGGTCATACACAGCATCGTGGAACCAGAGTGCCAACCAAGTATCGAATGAGTGAGTTAGAAAATGGTTCACTTCGTTGAACTCCTCAAGGCATGCCTCTATGTGGTCTAGATTATGATAATGCCTCTGGGCTTCATTGTATCTGATGATAAGATCTTCGTAGATAGCTGTAAGGGCTGCATCCTCTGTTTTTGTGCCCCACATATCAAGCCATTTACCGAGAGAAACCACTGTTTTCATGTTTGTTCCTCTATTTTTACTCAAAATCTTTTTTGTATAATTTCCATCCAACAACACTTACAATGAAAACTATGAGAAGTATTATGAATCCCACAACGAATCCTACGACGTAAGATGCCCTCATCCTGTTTCTCTGGAGGGCGGTGACGTATATCCTTATCCTGCTGAATTAGGTAATGATTCTGGTATCTACCTATATACCGCGACCCCTATCGTGTCGTAATTCGAGGGACACGATTGAAGTTAAACGACATAGCGATTATCAGCGCCAACAGCCTCACTGAGCGCAAGTTCAGGTTCGCGTTAAACCTCATTGGCATCCTGATCGGGTGCGCCGCAGTAACTGGACTGATTTCCCTAACTCAGGGGATGAACGCGGAGATAAGCGGTGAGTTGGGTGCCCTAGGTGGAAACACAATTACAGTGATACCCGGACGTATGGGGCCAGGGCAGGGTATGGGTGGTGATATTAGTCCAACCCTTGACTGGAGAGACGTAAAGCTGCTTGAAGAATTATCTGATATTGACCTTGTAGCCCCCACAGTCTCCGGTGGTGCTGTGTCCTACTCTCTCAAAGGAGACCCGTATATGGTCTCGGTCACCGGTATCACCGACACCTATTTCCTGATAAATGAGGGAGCAGAGGTCGCTGAGGGCAGGGTCCTTCTTAGAAGCGATAACGCTGTTGCCGTGATTGGGCATAACGTGGCTAATCCTGACCCAGATGAGGGTGCCCTACTGGATGTAGGTGACCGTATCAAGTTAACCGCGGAGGTTAGCGGAGTTGAAAAGTTCCTGACTGTTCGCGTAGTAGGCATACTTGAGGAAACAGGGGGCGCAATGGGTGGAGACAACGATTTCTACATCCCCATAAAGGCATGTGAACAGTTCTTCGAGACCGATGGTGAGTATTACACCATTCAGGTCCTAGTCGAGGACAGTGAACTTGTCGAAGCAGTCGCGTACAACATTGAGGACGAGATAGAAGGTGTCACAGCGATGACCGCTTCAAGCGCGATGGATATGATCAGTTCAATCACTGGGACCATCGAGGCTGTACTCGGTGGTGTAGCCGCAATCAGCCTCCTAGTTGCGGGGGTCGGTATAATTAACACTATGACTGTTTCAGTCATGGAGCGAACAAAAGAAATCGGCACAATGAAAGCAATTGGGGCAAAGAGCACAGATATCCTTTTCATGTTCATGGCTGAGGCAGCCTTGACTGGAGTTGTCGGTGGTATCCTTGGTGCAGGACTGGGTTTTATCCTCGGAGATGTCGTTGGGGGTTTCGTTGGTATATCCTCGGCACCGACATTCACTCTGGCATTAATGGTTATAGGGTTTGCAGTTGTAACAAGTGTGGTTTCAGGGCTTTACCCCTCTTGGAGCGCGTCCAAGCTGAGCCCTGTGGAAGCGTTAAGGCACGAGTAAATTACTCGTTCTGAACGAACTGTACAAGGAACCCGTTTGGGTCTCGTACGGTTATTATCTTCCTCTTTGTGTCCTTGTTTGTCGTTGGGCCATCCATCTCGTAACCTTTAGCCTTCAACTCCTCCGCTGCCTTCTCGATGTCATCGACAAGTATCGCGTAGTGGCTGAAACCCGGGTTATCTGCAACCCCAGTCAGGTTGATGTCTATGACAAGTCCGGTGCTTGATTTGAGCTGGGCTGCTGCCCTTCCTCCGTGCTCAAGCTTGTGGACAAACTCGAATCCCATGTCCTTGTAGAATTTAATTGCCTCGTCTAGGTCTGTAGCGAAAAAGTGTAGGTGGTCTGTTCTGATATGCTTCATACCTCCTTTACCATCGCAAACCATATAGCCTTAACGACAAATATCTAACTAATACCTTTAGGAAAACATTACATGTCAAAACTTACATCTATCGCCAATTTCACGGTCGCAAACAGTTGCAATGGCAGATGCACGACCTGTAATATTTGGAAGAGCGACCCCGCCCCAGATCCCCCTCTAGATCAAATTACGGATTTTTTCAAGGATAACAGAGAGACATTGAAAGACTTGCGGTTCATACAGCTCACAGGTGGCGAGGCCTTCCTGCGAGACGACCTTCCAGAGATAGCTGAGGCTGTGCATAGTGTAGCCCCCAAGTGCATGATGTGGATTCCTACGAATGGGTTACTACCCGAGAAGATCCATCTTACGACAAAGGAGATTATGCGGCGGATTAACAAGCCCCTAGTTGGTGTAACCATATCTCTCGATGGTGAGGGTGATATACACGACAAGCAGAGGGGCATAGATGGAAGCTACAAAAAAGCCATGCAGACCCTCCAACTGCTAAGCGAACTCAAGACCAATTTCAACACGTTACAGCTTTCAACCGGGTTCACCTTGACAACCCAGAACTATATGCATGCTCCACTCGTTCAGAGAATATCCTACAGGCATGAGGCAGATTTCAGCATACGCCCCGTGAATGTCAGCGAGCACTACTATCAGAACGTTGGACAGAACGCCAATTTTGACCCTGAAGAGGTGTGGAAGATTGTGAGATTCATAGCTCAATTGGCAAGAAGCGAGAAAGGTATGACCAACAGCTTAACGATGGTAGCGTATCTGAGAGGGGTTAGGGAATTCATCAGTAGCGGCAGGACTCTTCCATGTTCTGCTGGTAAGGAGTCCGTCTTTATTGATGGGTTTGGCGATGTCTTCCCTTGTATAGTGATGAACCACAAGTTAGGTAACGCCTATGAGACGCCATTGAAGGAGATACTGGCCTCGGATGAAACCCGGAACGCATGTGAGGTAATAGACGAGTTAAAATGTCCAACGTGCTGGCTTGAGTGCGAGGTATACAGAGATATAAGAAAAGACTGGAGGCGTCTATTGGACGCTTTCTGGTGGAGTTTTAACCAGTTCTCTTTATGAGGTGATACCCGAACTGGGTCTTGACTGGCTCTTTTGTGGTCTCTCCGACTTTCATATCAAAGACTGCTGTCTCGAAAGCCTTGACCATCTGGCCCCTGCCAAAGTCTCCGAGGTTTCCTCCCCTTTTACCCGATGGGCATGTGCTGTGCTGCTTTGCAAGGTCCGCAAACTTTGCTCCGCCCTTGAGTTCTTCAAGTAGCTTCAGTGCCTGGCCATGCTTCTCAACGAGAATGTGTGATGCTTTTGCTTTAGACATGGACATAACTGACACATTATTGGTTTTAAGGGTAATGCGTTCGCGGTTGATATCTGTCAATAAATTGGCTAGTCTAAAAGAAGTTGAAAATGAATAAAATGGAGAAGTTTACTCCACGAAAGGCTGCTTATGGCGCAGGATTGCCTCAGTGACCTCTGGCCTCATCTGCGATGCGTCAGGGTTCTTGCCCTCTGAGAGAAGCTGCCTCATGACCCTTCCCTTGAAGTTCTCCCTGTCCTCGTTGCCGTGGGGGCAGATCTTGTCGTTCTGGGGTCCGCCGCATTTGTTGCAGTGGAAGAAGTTCCTGAAGAAGATTGGTGCGATTCCCAGGTCTGGGTAATCGTCGAATATCTCCTGTGCCTCGAATGGGCCGTAGTAGCTTCCTACTCCCGCGTGGTCTCTTCCTACTATGAAGTGGCTGTTGCCGTAGTTCTTCCTGACGATGGCGTGGTGGATTGCCTCCTTGGGTCCCGCGTAACGCATCTCCATCTCCAGTGTGACTAGGGTTGCTGCGTTCTTGAGGAAGTAGTTGTCGATGAGTGCTTGGTAGCTCTCAATGATTACTATGTCTGTAAAGTCTCCCGCCTTCTTCTTGCCGATTAGTGGGTTGATGAACAGTCCATCTACGAAGCTTAGCGCTGTCTTCTGGACGTACTCGTGTCCCATATGGGGGGCGTTCCTTGTCTGGAATCCCGCTACTGTCCTCCAGCCTTTTTCCTTGAACAGGAACCTTGTCTCCTCTGGCTTGAGCCTGTACTTGGGGAACTTACCTGGGTGCTCGTTGAATATCTCGATTGATCCACCAACTAGGACTGGTTTCATGCCCATTGTTTTGGCTACGCCGGGGTGCTCCGCGTCTGTTGTCTTGTAGATGTTCTGACTGTAGACTTCCTTGTCCCAGCCGTACTTGTCATCGACGTTTACAACCGCAAAGAGTTCGCCGTTGCTCTCCAGTGCGATGGAGTCTCCCTCTTTGAATGATTCTGCGTCTTTCTCAGTTACATCCAGAACAATTGGGATGGTCCATGGGGTGTCATTGCTTAACCTGCCCTTACCGACCACCGTATTGAAGTCTGTCTGATTTAATGGTCCCTTAAGTGGGCTGTACAAACCGAAGGCAATGTTCTCGAAGTCAAGCCTATTCTCATGACTTACTGCGATCGCTGGCATCTCACCTGCTTCTGCCTTAACTTTTTCCTGTTTGGATGCTGGTGTGAGTCTGTTCACCAGTTTTCCGCCGTGAGGTCTGGGCATCAGAATCACTCGATGTATCCTAGGCGCCTGAGTCGCTCCCTGATGAGCTCCTCTTCCTCCTTGGTGTACTCCGTTTCCTCTGGGAACTCGTTCTCCAGTAGTAGTTGGATGTATTCCTCTACGCTGGTGATGCTTGTCCCTGCGATCTTTTTCTCGACTTTGTCGTACAATTCTTTGCTAATGCTGACTGAAACCTTTTCGTCGCCCATTTTTTGCACCTGATACCCAATACTCGGGATGTTTCGAATATAACTCTTTACCCACTCTACCAATACAGTATCCATACAAACAACGTGTTTGGAGATACGTATTTAAGCAAAGATTCAGTAATGAATCCGTACACTCACAGGGGCGAGTTAACATTCCAAAATTACCACAACAACCTGAAGTAAACATCGGCACCATCGGTCACGTAGACCATGGGAAGACCACCCTAGTCCAGGCTATCACTGGCGAATGGGCTAGCCGACACAGTGAAGAACTCAAAAGAGGAATCACAATCAAACTGGGCTACGCAGATACCGCTATCTACAAGTGCCCAGACTGCGACGAGCCAGAATGCTACTGCGTAACAAAAGAATGCCCACATTGTGGTGCAGAGACAGAGCTACAGAGGACCCTCAGCTTCGTAGACGCCCCTGGTCACGAAATACTGATGGCAACCATGCTCAGCGGCGCAGCGGTAATGGACGGAGCTATACTAGTCATCGCGGCAAACGAGAAATGCCCACAGCCACAGACAAGGGAGCACCTTGCAGCAATCCAGGCTGTTGGACTAGAGAACCTAATTATCGTTCAAAACAAGATAGACCTCATCACCCCAGAACGGGCTGAGGAGAGCTACAACGAGATCAAGAACTTCCTGAAGGGAAGTATCGCGGAAGACGCACCAATCATCCCTGTCTCCGCTCAGCAGGTCGTAAACGTTGACCTTCTAATCCAGGCAATGCAGGAGTACCTACCAACACCAGAACGTAACCCTGACCTACCACCACTGATGCACATCGTCAGGAGCTTTGACGTAAACCGTCCAGGCACACCCATCGAGGAGATGGTTGGCGGAGTTCTAGGCGGAAGCATTGTACAAGGCAGCTTCAACATCGGCGACGAGGTTGAGATCAGGCCCGGTTTACCCCAGAGGGTGAAGAACCGTATCAAGATGCGTGAACTCTACAGCAAGATTACCAGCCTCCACGTCGGAGGGACCAGAGTAGACGAGGCTATTCCCGGTGGACTAGCAGGAGTCGGCACAATGCTTGACCCAAGCCTAACCAAGTCAGATGGACTTGTCGGCAGCATGGTCGGGCAGCCCGGAACACTTCCACCAGTCCTTGAGGTCTTGAACCTTGAGTACTACCTATTCGACAGCGTGGTGGGTACCATGATGGAGGAGAAGGTAGCGAAGATCGCGAAAGGCGAAAAACTGTTGCTCAACGTGGGAACCGCAAAGACAATGGGTGAGGTAACCGACATCAAGAAAACGAATCTTGAAGCAACTCTCTCTATACCCGTATGTGGTCTACCTAATGACCGTGTTGCAATCAGTAGGCGTATTGGCGGAAGGTGGCGTCTAATCGGCGTCGGAACCCTCCGTGAATAAAATGCCAACAAAACTTCTTGTTGACACAAATTTTCTATTAATTCCCGTTCGTTTCAAGGTAGATATTTTCACTGAATCCCAGAACGCTGTGAATGATGTCGTTGAGTTCTATGTATCATCCAGAGTCTTGGACGAGATACAGGTATTGAAGGACAGGTCAAAAGGCACCTTTGTCAGGGAGCTCAAACTAGCCGAGAAACTAGCAGAGAACTGCACAGTAATCAAGGATGATTCACGCACCCGTGTCGATCAGAGCCTCATTGACTTGGCAACTCGTGAAGGGATGATGATTGGTACCGCGGACTCGGAGCTTAGGAAAAATGCTAGAAAAGCTAGTGTCAAGGTTGTTTATCTCCGTCAGAAACGGTATCTGGTTCTTGACGGGAAAAGACCGAATATTTAGTAATAATTCTTTTTTTAGGTCTTTAACGTAGCAGTTTTAAGCGATAAAGTATTCCCATTGTAGAATTAGGTCAAACCATGACCTAGAAAACACTAAAATGGTGTAAATCTTGGAAAAAAAAGAATGGCATTCAACAGATATCGATGGAGTCCTCCAGACTCTAGAGACTAGCCGCAAAGGCATCTCTGACGAGGAGGCAGCCAAACGACTCCAAGAGTATGGACCAAACGAGCTACAAGAGGAGGCAAAGAAGCAATGGTATCACCTTCTCTGGGAGCAGTTCACAAGCATACTCGTCGTCGTACTAATTATTTCAGCAGCAGTCTCCGGCTACCTCGCAATAAAAGAAGGCGAGCCCATGACGGACATGTACGTAATACTCGTCATAGTCGTCATGAACGGTATTCTTGGGTTCTACCAGGAATACAAGGCGGAGCAAGCCGTTGAAGCCCTGAAGGCAATGGTCTCGCCGCATGTCCTCGTTATGAGGGGCGGTAAAGAGGAGTCAATTGACTCCAAGGACCTTGTTCCGGGCGACATAATAATTCTTGAAGCAGGCAGCAGAGTGCCCGCCGACAGCAGGTTACTGGAAGCAGCAAACCTTGAGGTCGACGAGGCAGCCCTAACCGGTGAGTCTAGGCCAGCGAGCAAAAGACTCGTTCCGGTAGCATCTGATGCAGGCATTGGAGACCAGAAAAACATGGTTTTCATGGGCACAGTCGTCACAAACGGCAGAGCCATCGCAGTGGTCACCGAGACTGGCATGAGCAGCCAGTTCGGAAAGATCGCAGGAATGGTTATGTCAATCGACGTAGAGCCCCCACCACTCACACAGAAGATGGACAAGATGGGCAGGCAGCTCATTGCAATCAGCCTCGTGCTGACACTGTTCGTCTTCTTCGTGCTATGGTTCGTACATGACAGGACAATCGAAGAGGTTTTCATGACCAGCGTAAGCCTGGCCGTCTCCGCGATACCCGAGGGACTACCAGCGGTTCTTACGATCACCCTAGCCATGGGTACGAGCCGTATGGCAAAACAGAAGGCAATCGTGCGTAGGCTTGCAAGCGTCGAGACACTTGGAAGTACAACTGTAATCTGCAGCGACAAGACTGGGACTCTTACAAAGAACGAGATGACAGTCACAAAGCTGCACTCAGCGGGTAGGACAATTGATGTCACCGGGACCGGATACCAACCGGAGGGCGAGTTCATGGAGAACGGGTCCAAGGTTGATCCAGCCGATGGACAACAGATTAAGACTCTTCTGAGAATAAGTGCACTAAACAACGACTCAGTTATCCAGCAGAACAATGGCAACTGGGTATGCTATGGAGATCCCACAGAGGGCGCATTCGTAGTAGCTGCCGAGAAGGCAGGCATGCCAAACAAGGCACTAGAGGAGCAGTACCCAAGGGTCAGTGAGATCCCATTCGACTCCACAAGGAAGCGGATGACCACTGTCCACAAGACCCCAGAGGGTAAGCTCGTAGCTTATGTTAAGGGCGCATCAGAGATGGTGCTAGAAAGGTCAACAAAGATCCTCGACGGAGAAGTCAGGGACCTGACCCAGAACGACAAGGATGAGACTCTCAAAGTCATGCAGAGCATGGCAGAGGACGCTCTCCGTGTCTTGGGTATGGCTTACAAGGAGCTACCTGAAGACTACGATTACTCAGCCCTAGAGGTTGACGAGGTCGAAGCAGATCTGGTGTTCGTTGGGCTCATCGGAATGATCGATCCTGCGAGGGAAGAGGTTCCCGGGGCAATCAGGACTGCTGCAGAGGCAGGTATCAGGTCAGTTATGGTCACTGGTGACCACAGAATCACTGCAGTAGCTATCGCCAAGCAGATCGGAATCCTAAGGGAAGAAACCGATGAATCCGTACTGGAAGGCTTTGAGATCGAGGCAATGACAGACGACCAACTTGACGATACAATCGAGAACGTCCGCGTCTGTGCACGGGTCAGCCCAGAGCACAAGATGAGGATCGCATTGAGCCTGAAGAGACTCAATCACATAGTCGCAATGACTGGTGACGGCGTCAACGACGCACCCGCACTCAAGGCAGCCGACATCGGTGTAGCCATGGGTATCAAAGGTACAGACGTCACAAAGGAAGCCAGCGACATGGTCCTTGAGGACGACAACTTCGCGACAATCGTAAATGCCATCCAGGGTGGTCGTGAGATCTATACTAACGTCACAAAGTACATCAGGCTAATGCTAGCCGCGAACTTTGACGAGTTCCTAGAGATTACAGTCACAGCGGTACTGGGTCTACCCGTTCCGTTCCTGCCTATCCACATCCTGTGGATCAACTTGGTCACAGACGGCCTACCAGCACTCGCGTTGAGTATAGACCCTCCAGACCCAGACATCATGAAGTACCCACCAAGGGACCCCAAAGAGGACATCCTCAAGAGGTTCTGGCGATTCATCGTGTTCGCGGCACTGGTGGACTTCATCAGCGACTTCATACCCTTCTTCTGGGCGTATATCACAGTAGCAGGACAGACAGGGGACTGGGAGCTAGCGGCAACAACTGCAAGGACAGTTGCTTTCACAAGCATCGTGTTCTTCGAGTTCTTCCTATCCTACCAGTGTAGGAGTGAGACGAAGCACATCTTCCAGCTAGGACTAGAAGGCTGGACCGCAAACAAGTTGCTGTTTATCAGCGTCATGATTGGACTAGGTCTGCAGATGATGATTCTGTACATCCCAGCGTTGAACGTGATCTTCCACGTAGTCCCATTAACCGGGCTACAGTTGCTGGTTTGCTTCCTCGGAAGCCTGACTGCTTTCTTGATCATCCCGCAGAGGCTGATCCCCAAGAGACGGTACGTCGAGCACAGGAAGGCATAGGCCTCCCTTTTTCTTCTTTTATTATTACTTTATGATCTAGATTGATTTTTGTCAATTATTTGTGTATATATTGAAAATTACATAGTATGTGTTAACCGGATACAGTAATTATGGGTATTTTTTTCCAATCATTTTTATAGATTTAGATTCGTATATGAGAAGAATACTCAACTAAAGGAGAATATAGAATGGTAGAAGCATGGTTAATCGCGCCAGTTATGGCGATAATTTCAATTCTCGCGGGTTTTTACATCCACGGCTTTGTTAAAAAACAAGATGCCGGCACGGACAAAATGCAGTTCGTCGCAGGCGCAATCAAACAGGGAGCGCGAACATTCCTAAATAGGATGTACAAGACTCTCGCATATTTCATCGTAGGAATGGCACTAGTACTGCTAGTATTCCTACCAACACCCATCTGGGCGACAACCAATATTATGGACAACGTAATCCTCGCATTTGGTTACGTCTTCGGCGCAGTATGCAGCGGAATCGCAGGATGGATGGGAATGGACGTGGCCACAGACGCCAACCTACGCGCAGCCAGTGCGGCAAGGCAGGGGATCAGCAAGAGTTTCCCCATAGCTTTCCGTGGCGGCGCAGTCATGGGTACAAGCGTCATCGGTCTCGCCCTACTCGGAGTAAGCTCAATATATTTCGCAACTGGTGACCCCAACGTTATACTTGGGTTCAGTTTCGGAGCATCAGCACTTGCGCTATTTGCTAAGGCTGGTGGCGGTATCTTCACTAAAACCGCGGACATCGGAGCAGACCTTGTAGGAAAAGTCGAGTTCAACTTGGACGAGGACGACGCAAGAAACCCAGCCGTAATCGCTGACAACGTTGGCGACAACGTCGGAGACGTTGCAGGCATGGGTGCAGACCTTTTCGACAGCTACGTGGCGAGCCTTATGGCAGTCATGATTCTGGGAACAGTCCTAGGCGGCTACCTCATTGAGATGCCCCTAGTCTACGCTGGTCTAGGAGCCATCGCAAGCCTGGTCGGTATCTTCGCAGTCAACGTCAAGGAAGGTCAGGAGCCTGGAGCAATCCTAAACAGGGGAACCTACATCACAGTCGGTCTCTTCCTAGCTCTGAGCTACGCAGCCAACACAATGATGGGCTACAACCTCAGGTTCTGGGGAGCATCAGCTGTAGGTCTGATCGCTGGAGTCATCATCGGTTTCACCGGTGACTACTACACAAGCATCGACCAGAAGCCAGCAATGACCACTGCAGAGGCAAGCCAGACAGGAGCAGCAGTCAACATAATCACCGGATTCAGTTACGGTCTACTGAGCACCTTCCCACCAATGGTAGGAGTAGGTCTCGCAGCTTGGCTATCATACGCCATCTGCGCCCCACTAGGCCCCGGGTACGGTGTTTACGGTATCGCAATCTCAGCGTTCGGCATGCTCAGCATCGTCGGAATCGTCGTAGCAAACGACAGCTTCGGCCCAATCGGCGACAACGCCAAAGGGATCGCAGAGCAGGGAGGACTTGATGACGAAACCATCCGTATCTTGGACAAGATGGACGCGGCAGGTAACACCAGCAAGGCAATCACAAAGGGCTTCGCAATCGGCGCAGCAGGTCTAACTGTAATCAGCATCCTCGCCACATTCAAGGAAGTGGCTGAGTTCACGCTGGGCACAGAGGTCGTCTTTGATTTGATGAACCCACTGGTTATGCTCGGAGCATTAATCGGGTGTGCTATACCCGCCGTCTTCAGCGCACAGCTGATGCTTGGCGTAGGTAGAAACGCAGAGAGAATGATCACAGAAATTCGTCGCCAGTTCGCAGAGATCCCTGGTCTCATCGAGGGCGAGGAAGGGGTTGTTCCCGAGTACGAAAAGTGCATCGATATTGCAACTTCAGGTGCTCTACAGGAGCTCGTTCCAGCAACACTAACAGCAATCGCAGTGACTCTCGTCGTCGGATTCGTCTTCGGCATTGAGGCACTAGGCGGTTACTTGGCTGGATGTATCTTCAGCGGTCTAATACTGGCCTTGCTAATGAGCAACGCAGGTGGACTCTGGGATAACGCAAAGAAGTACGTCGAGGACGGTAACCTGGGTGGTAAGGGCAGCGATGCACACCACGCAGCAGTCATCGGAGACACCGTAGGAGACCCATTCAAGGACACGGCAGGACCTAGCATTAACACCCTGATCACAGTTATCGGGTTGGTTGCGAACGTTTTCCTACCCCTGTTCCTGATGTACGCTCTTCTCTAATCCCCAATATTTTCTATTTTATTTTCTACAAACCAGCGTGGGCTATGAAACCCTTTTTTTACGCATAACATGGGTTTTTTAATGACGAATCGAGGCATCCCCATTATCTTTATTAGTTTGAACTAGAGTAATCAGGTAGCCTCATAGGAGAAAACAAGTAATGTACCGACATCTCAAAAACGCTTGGAAGAAACCAGGCGACAGCTATATCAAAGAAGTAATGAGGAACAGGATTATCACATGGAGGAAGCAGCCCTCATCAGTCCGAATAGACAAGCCAACTAGACTAGACAGGGCTAGGAGTCTTGGATACAAGGCAAAGCAGGGATTCGTTGTCGTCAGGACTCGTGTTCGCAGGGGTGGACGACACAAGCTGAGGCCAGTTCTAGGTCGTAGGCAGAAGAGGATGGGTGTTAAGAAGTTCACTCCAGCGAAGAGCAAGAGGCTCATCGCAGAGGAGAGAACGGCACGAAAGTACCCGAACCTTGAAGTCCTAAACAGCTACTGGGCGTGGCAGGACGGACGCTACAAGTGGTACGAGATTATTCTCGTTGACCCAAACAACCCATCGATCAAGTCTGACAGGCATGTCGGCTGGATCGCTGGAAAAAACTAATCTTTTCACTTTACTTCTTAATTCAGTTTCATTTAACCGTTTTAACTAGCCTGTTCTTTGACCGTTTCCTGTAGTCTGAACGCGAACAGGACTGCTAGCCCACATATTGCGGCTGAGGCTAGGAACGGTGCGGTATTGTAGTGGTTGATGTAGAAGTAACTGGCTATGAGAGGTCCCAGCGTGAATCCGAGCCTGTTCCCAGTTATGTTCACCCCGAATGCGGCGCCAACCATCTCGTCTGGCACTGATTTTGATAGCAGGGTCAGGGTGGCAGGCCAGGTCATACTCCAAAGCCCGAACCCTAAGGAGTTCAGAACTAGCAATATCCTCCAGTCGCTGATATAGTGCCATGAAGCGTATATGATCGGCATAAACAGGATTAGTGTTAGAACCGTCCTTTTCATTCCGTACTTCTCAGCCACTTTCCCGCTGGGTATCTGTGTTATCAGGTTGAGTGCGTTCTGGGCAGTAAAGAAGAGAGCAATCTGTGAGGCGCTGAGAAGGAACCGTGATTTAAGGTACAGTGGGATGATCAAGTTCACGCCACCCATAGCCGTAGTCATGAGTATGCCATAGATGAAGAACGTGAGGAGCACCGGGGCGACTTCTGGCTTAAAGATGTCCTTGAAACCTCCTCCCTTCGTGTCAGTTGTCCTCTCCATTTTATCCATCTTCAAACCGGGGAGAATGCTAAACGCGTTTATGGCTGCACCGAGCAGGAAAACCTGTTTCCAGCCAACTGTCTCGATGAGGTATCCGCTGATTAATGTACTAATGACCCCTGCGAGGGGCCATGACGTGTTCATTATACCGAAAACTGATGCTCTGGTTTCTTGGTCAGTGTTCGAGGTTATGGTTGCCATTCTGGCAGGCATGAACAATGCCCCCGAGGCGCTGTACACTATGAAAAGTGGTAACGCCTCCTGCCATGTGTTGACCCGTGATAGGAGGAATATTATTACCATGTTCACGACGGAGCTGCTAACCAGCATCGTCCTCCTACCGATCCTGTCCAGGAACAAACCTGCCGGAAGCATCAAGGAAGTCGCAACAAGTCCACCAAGGCTGATGACCCATGCGTTCTCCGATGCTGTTGCCCCAAGTCCAGATAAGAACAATGGAAATAGTGGCGTTATCATATGAACGGAAAACCCGAAAGCTGTGTTAAGTACGAACAGGTATCGTAGGTTTCTGTTCAATGAATCAAACATGGTGAAATGAGACTGAGGCGTCGAATATAAGGTGGGACCTAGCCGAGTAGCTTGATGAGCTTCTCGGCAACTATCGTGCTGTTCCCTGTGGACGCCTCCACACTGCCTGCGCCTATATGTGGCGTGCAGACTACGTTGGGTCGTCCAACAAGATCCATGTCCTTTGTGGGCTCCTCCTCGTACACGTCAAGTGCTGCACCAGCGATGCTGCCTGCATCAAGAGCTTTCTTGAGTGCCTCTTCATCGACGATGCCTCCCCTGGATACGTTGATGATGTATGCCGTGGGCTTCATTATCTTGAACTGGTCGGCTCCAACCATGTATCTAGTCTCTGGGGTGGCTGGTAGATGGATACTGACGATATCGCTCTCCGAGTAGACTTTCTCTAAGTCCACCAGTTCGGTTCCAAGTGTAGCCACCAAGTCCTTGACCCTGTCCTTTGACCTGTTGTAAATCAGGAGTTTCATCCCCAGTGCTTTGGCTTTCTCAGCGACAAGGTACCCGATTCGTCCAAGTCCTATGATTCCCATGGTCTTTCCGTGGATCTCGAACCCTGATAGTCTCTTCTTCTCCCATTTGCCCTGCTTCATAGTGCTGTCCGCCTCGGCGATGTTCCGTGCTAGGCTGAACATGAGCCCAATGATGAGCTCGGCGACGGCGTTGCTTGGTGCCTCTGGGCTGTTGATTACCTCTATTCCTCTCTCTTTGGCGGTTACAAGGTCCACGTTATCAAGTCCAACACCCGCCCTTGCCACTGCCTTCAAGTTTGTAGCTGCCTCAAGGACATCTTTCCTTACCTTGGTCCTGCTCCTGATGACGATGGCGTCGTAGCTGGGTATTTTCTCGATAAGTGCCTCAGGGGTGATGGATGTGTCCAGGTCCACCTGGAACCCGGCGTCCTGTAACATGCTGACCCCGTCCTTGTGGATGGCGTCACAGACAAGGATCTTCATTTTCTATCTCCTGGATTTGGCGGAGACGATCTGTATAATGTCTCCGTCCTCTAGCTCGTATGTGTCCTTCATCCGCCTCTTTGTTCGTGCGTTCATGGCGTAGATGAAGCTCTCAGCCAGCTCTGTGTGTATGACCCCTGCGAACTGTTTTGCCGTTGTACCCTTTGGTACGAGGAAGCAGTCAGGTAGCACCTGTCCGTCGTGGTTTGTGAGCTTCTCCGCGTTCTCTACCGGGTACGCCACAATCATGTTGAGTAACTCAAAGAACGCTGTGTTCAGAACCTTTTGGAGTCCTGTTCCTCCCCACTTTTTGAAAACTTTCTCCCTGATCTTTTCAAGGGCGTTTATCTGGCCCTTGGATAACTTCTCAGGCTCCTTGATAGTGAAGTCGCTGTCCCCTGGGGTGTAATCGACAAGACCCGCCTCGTTTGCCCTCCTTAGAGCAAGCTCTGCTTCTGCGCAGGTTGGGACCACTAGGTATCCAGCTGCCCTCATTCGCTCGATGTTTTCTTCTGCTCCGTCCCTGTCTGCTTTGTTGGCTGCGACAATAAGGGGCTTGGCTGCTTTCCTTAGCTCTACTATGAACCTTGCGAACTCTTCCTCACTCCAGTGTGATGATTTGGATCCTTCTATCCCTGCCTCGTTTACCGCATGGGTGATGTGACCCCGAGTTATGCCCAGTCCAGTGAGTTTTTCTTCAAGGTGTTTGGCGATGTGCTCTTTTGCCGATGAAGCTCCCCTGCTTACCCTGGTCCAGTCCTTCATGATCAGTGCGCTTAGCCACTGGTCAAACTCATATTCGAACATCTTCACGTCATCAATGGGGTCGTTAGTCAGCGGATCAACCACCTGTCCCTGGAGGTTTGTTGCCCCTGATGCATCCGCCACGACGATTAACGCGTCTGCACGCCTTACCTCGTCGAGGAACTGGTTTCCCAGTCCCTTTCCCTCGTGAGCCCCAGGGATAAGCCCGGGGGTGTCGATGAGTTCAACGGGCACGAGTCTGATCCCGTCAACGCATGCGCTGTTCTGAGGGTCGTCCTTGACTCCCAGTTCAGTGCACACGCATGGTGATCGGACGTATCCGACGCCCATTTCTGCCTTGAGTGTTGTGAATGGGAAACCCGCTATCTCTACTGGTTTGAGTGTTGCTGCTCCGAAGAACGTGCTTTTGCCAACGTTTGCTTTACCAACTAAACCGACTATTTTTGCCATATTATTTTCGCCATCCACTAATTTTACTTCTAGTGCCCAGCATCTATTCATCAACATAGCGCATTGCACTAAAAAGACTCTCGAATTTCTCCGTTCATAGCGTTTTTCTTAAATATGCAAGTATCCAAATCATATTGTGGAAAAAAACACAAAACACGAAGTTAATGAAAACATGTCCTTCTTTGACGTAGTCAAGAAGCGTGTGTCTGTACGAAAGTACATGTCAACTCCTGTACCGGAGGAGGATCTCCTCAAAATTCTGAACGCTGCGAGGCTAATCCCAAATTCCGGAAACCAGCAGGCGTGTAGATTCCTCGTGGTTCAAGATAGAGGCAAACTTGACTCAATGAAAGATGCATGTATAGAGACTCGTGCCTCGGTACTACGGGCTAGAGGGGACGAGGTGCCCAGTATGGAGTCGCTCAGGGAACATTACGATATGATCTTCTCGGCACCACTATACGTATTGGTTCTGGTGGACAAAACCGTGAGGTACCAAGGGTATGAGGATAAAGACGGATCTCTAGCCGCTAGCCACATCATGCTCGGGGCGAGAGCACTGGGGTATGGAACTGTATTTTACTCCGATTCCATACCTGAGGAAGTTTGTATGAGGGAACTTGGGATACCTGAAAAATACTCACGGACCTGTATAATCCCCATCGGAATCCCTGAAAAATGGCCTGCTAGCTCTGAACGAAAACCAGTTGAAGACTTGGTCTTCTATGAGAAAATTACAGACTAGTATATCTTCTCTTTTTTCATTGATTCAGCCCTTTCTCATATGATACTCAAGTTTTTTACATCTCTTTCCTGAGTTAATCATATGCTTGATGGCCACACTATTGGTTCTTCCAGATTAGCCACGATTAATTCAGGCTCAGAAATGAAAGAGTTGCTGAGCCCATTCGATTTCAGCGATACCGTTATCGTGAAACCCAACTTTGTGGACCGCGCACCTGGAACATACACTGCACCCGAGTCACTGAGGCTGCTCTTCGAGGCACTTGACTCCAAAATCGTTGTATCCGAGGGGCACGGTTTGATCCGTGTCCTCTGTGACGATGATAAGGGGCTATGCTTTGACTTCAATGGTGACGAGAGGGACTGGAGTTGGATACCTAGGGGAGGTTGGAGTCACTTCGCTAAGAATGACGACTGGGATTGGTTCTCAGAGGGCGAGCACTGGGGGCGTCTTAAGGAGCTTGATCAGAAATATCTAGATGAGAAGGGTTTCACCGATCTCTTCAAGGAGTTTGGTGTGGAGTACGTCAATATTACGGACGAGATATGGACTGGGAATGTCATCGATCCAGACTTCGTCAAGGAAAAAGTTGAAGGAAAATATGGCCCACTGTTCACGGAGAAGCTCTACGGGTTCATCCCCGAGAAACTCCATGAGCACAGGGGCTCCACACTCATCAGTTTCAACAAGTTCAAGCATTACACCACATTCACGTTGAAGAACATGTTCGGTTTCATTCCCGACCCCATCCGCTGCTGGTGGCATGGCCCCAAGAACAGCAGGCTGTTCAAGAGCATTATCGACATAAACAAACTCTACACGACTTTCTTCAACGTTTTAGGGGTCCAAGAGTCCCTTGGGCTCACACCCAGATCCAACAAAAAGGGGAGTTTTGGTGATTCCAGCTTGAGTTATGATCTTGTTGAGGGCTCAAAACTAGTCTGCGCTGGGTTTGATAGGGTCGAGGTGGACACATTGATGGCTGGGGTTGGTAGTTTTGGGTTGGTTGAACTTGATTACCTAGAACAGGCAGATGGTGTTCTGGGAAATTATCAGCCAGAACTCGTCGAGCAGGTGAAAAACCTGTCTCCTTACCCTCTCTGATCGTAGTGTCCCGCTTTCTTCAGAGGTCCAAAGCTTCTGACGCCTGACTCTTTGAGCTGGGCGCACATATTCTCTGCTTCTTCCTTGGTGACCTCTCCCTTTTTCTCAAGGTACTTGACTATCTCGTACGCCTGATCCTCGGTCTTGCATCGCCTGATAAAATCTACTGCACTTGGGTCAAATCCTGCGAACATTCTGGATGGGGCTGGTTTCTCTACCTTGAACTCCACGTCGGCCTTGCTTACGCCCTTCTCCATCTCTTCGGCGAGCTTGGGGAATTTTTTCTTGAATTCTTCGTCAACCATGAGAGTCAGCCTTTCAAAAGATTCGTTTTTAATAAATGTGGTGGGTTTAGCGTTCCCTTTCACGCAGTTCAGAGAAGAAGTACTGGATTGTGTTCCCCCGGATGTCCCGTTGGACCGTTATCCCGGGCGCTATCCATGCGTCACTGCCCACAACTACTCCTGGGTGGAAGTTGACGTTGACGCCTGTCTGGACGTTATCGCCCATGATGACGCCGAGTTTTCTCCTTTTGCTGTCCATCCTCTTCTCCTTGATGGTGACCTCGATGTTGCTCTTATCGAAACGCAAGTTCGCCGTAATCGTTCCCGCGCCAAAGTTGCAGTTCATTCCAATGACGCTGTCACCCACGTAGCTCAGGTGAGCTGCATGTGTTCCTTCGCCGAGGATGCTGTTCTTGATCTCGCATGCGTTTCCCACCCTTGTGTTGTCACCGAGGCAGGTAGCTGACCTGATGTAACAGTTTGGTCCGACATCCGCGTTTTCACCGATGACTACCGGCCCCTCTATGTAGACGCCTGACCTGATTCTGGCTCCTTTCTTTATCCAGACTGGTCCGTTGATTGTTACACCGTCCTCGACAACGCCGTCTATCTTGTACTCGATGCCCGCCATGGACCTCTTGTTTGCCTCCAATAGTGTCCACGGAAGACCAATGTCCAGCCATTCTGCTGTCCTCACGTCATGCTTCCTGATGGCTATCCCATCATCGATCATGAGCTGCATGGTGTCCGTGATCTCGTATTCTTCCCTTGGGCTCAGCGGTGTCTTCTCGATGTAACTGAATACCTTTGGAGGGAAGACGTAGATTCCTACGTTGGCGTAGTTGCTTGGCTCTGTTCCAGGCTCAGGTTTTTCTACCACCTTGGTGATGAGATCGCCCTTCAACCCGAACGCCCCGAACTGGCTTGGGTCCTCCACCTTGAGAGCTGAGGCTGTTACCTCTCCCTCCCTGTGGGCTTCAACTAGGCGCTTCAAGACTCCATCGCCCAGGTAGTGATCCCCGTATAGCGCTAGGAACTCCGTGTAACCGACCCACTCCATAGCTTGGCCGAAGGCGTTTGCCGTACCAAGTGTTTCCTCCTGTGTCTGGTAACTGATCTTTAACCCATGCTTGGAGCCGTTCCCGAAATAGTCGATGAATTTGTCCTCTAGGTAATTGGTGATGAGCAGTACCTCGGTGATGCCCGCCTCCCTTACCCTCATGAGCATCCACTCAAGTAGTGGCCTACCGCCCACGTTGAGCATGGGTTTTGGTGTGTTGTCCGTTAATGGTCTGAGCCTTGTGCCCTTTCCCGCTACAAGTATTACCGCCTTCATCGTAGTTCACCTAACACCTTCTTGACTAATGATTGTCCATCGTCCATTATAGCTTGAACGTCTTTTTCTGTCCTGCCCTCCACTGTTATCCTGATAAGGGGCTCTGTACCGCTGGGCCGGATCAACGCCCAACCGTTCTCCATCTGAAGCCTGACCCCATCCACCTTGCTTACTGATTCAACCTTGTTGAAAACGTCCTGGTATTTCTTGGCGATAAGCATCATGGCTCTAATTTTTATCTTCTCCGGGCACTCGATCTTCACCCTGTCAAGGGGGTACTCGGGTGCAACCGCGATGAACTCCTCGATGGTCTTGTCCGTGTCCCCCAGTGCTTCTAGAACTTTGAGTGCTCCAAGGACTCCCGCTGGGCACATGTGGTGCTCGGGGAAGACCCATGCACCGACTGGTTCGCCGCCGAACACGGCTTTGCTCTTCATCATGGCCTCGGTTATGAACGCATCACCCACCGGTGTGCGTACTACCTTTCCTCCAGCCGCCTTGACGACGTCGTCCACGTTCATTGAAGCCCCGACGTGGGTCACAACTGTTCCTCCACCGTTCTTCTCCACGACGTAGCCGGCGTAAGCCGCGAGTGCCTTGTCTGGGTTGACCATTAATCCGTCTGATCCGACGGGCATCATCCTGTCCCCGTCGCCGTCGAAACCGAACCCGACCTTTGCGTCGATGGCTTTCATGTATTTTCCCAGCCTCATGAGGCTGTCCCTACTGGGCTCAGGGTTCCCGGCGGGGAAAGTCCCGTCTGGGATCGCGTTGAGTATGCTTGACTTCATAGGGAACTCGGTGAACGCTGCTGGTGACAGTGTTGCTGTTGCGCCGCAGAAGCAGTCCAGTGCGACTTTCATCTCGCTTTCGATGACCAGACTATCCGCGAGCATCTCAACGTATGGCTCAATTGCGTCAAATGATTCTGTCATCCCTATAGTGTTCCATTCAGCCCAAGCATAGGACTCGTCTTCGAGCACCTTCTCGGTCTCAAGCTGTTCCTTGATTGTGAGGCTCATGCCGTCGCGGTTGAATACTTTTAACCCGTTGTATGGCGGGGGGTTGTGGCTTGCAGTTATCTCCACCCCTGCATCGGAGTCTGTCTGCCCGATCATCCAGGCTGTGACCGGCGTTGGAACTAGCCCTACCTGTATTACATCAGCCCCTGCGGCGTTTAGCCCAGAGGTCAGTGCTGCCTCCAGCATGGGTCCCGATATCCTTGCATCGTACCCCACTATGACCTGTCCTCCCTGGTGCATGGTCGCGATTGCTGCGCCTACGCGCTGTGATAATGTCGTCGTTATGTCCTTGTTGGCTAGTCCCCGTATCCCGGAGCTGCCGAATAGTTTTGGCTTCACCTGTTACGCCTCTTGGGTATAAATCGTCGGAGGGGATCTGCACTCATAAGTCTTTCCAGTTCCGGTAACTTGATCCCCCTCTTGAAGTCACCGTAGGTCTCACATCTCTCATCCCTGTAAGCATCCCTTTCCTCGGGGGGTCGTACCACGACTTCCCCCTCATATTCTCCCGACTTGAAGTTGATGTGAACGCTGCTCCTTGGAAGCCCCTCTAACGTGAACGTTTTGTGCTCAGAGTCCACTACTTCGTAGACCTTTCTCACTTCATCCTCGATTCTATCTGGACTTGGATGGTAGACAACGATGTCTATATCGCTGCCTTTTCTCACCGTCCCCCTCCATACGCTCCCGATGAGCACTGGGTTAAGGTCATGGAGGGTCTGCATTAGTTTGAGTGCGATCTTTCTCATCTCGATAAGCATCGTCTGACGGTTCGAGCCCTCCAGCTCATCCGTCAGCCTGTCTAACTCGATGGCAACCTCGTAGTTGCTGGGTAATGCTTTTGACCCAAGGCTGGACGCTGCTATCTCCTTTGCGTCCTTGTACTCCTTCACCGAACGGTTGTACATTACCCGGGCTGCTTCCCTAGCCACGTCTTGCCTCGATGACATCCTGAAAGAATACTCAATCAACGATATAGTTTCATTGATTTATGGAAAAAATTAGGCTTTTGGTGGAAGCCCGTCGAAGACGTTTGCCCCAACGATGGGGTTGTCATGCATCCTCCTCCAGGACGCGATCTGACCTATGTGGGTCATGCTGTCGCTGAGGGGTCCGTTTATGAGGGTCCAGATTGGGTACTCTCCCTCCCTCCATGGCGGCTTGTACATGCGTTTGCCCAGGTACTCGTCATCTAGTTCCATTAGGGCCTCCCTTGTCCTGACAACCGTGTCAAGTGTCTCCTTTATTCTCTCCTCTAGTCCAACATTCTTCACTGGAACCATGTCCTTTCCAGTAATGTATGCCTCTGTGACGTTGAGGAGTCCATTGACGTGTTTCATCAGTTGCTTCATGTCCATGCTTGAGTCGCATGGCTGGAATTCCATGTCCTCCTCGCAGAGGTCCTCTGTTGCCCACCTGTATCTGAACCCGATTCCATCAAGGAACCGTATCAGTAGGTTTGATGCATTCATTTCCTCCGGTGGGTCGGGGATGGTGTAGTATGGTAAATCACTCATGGATTCATCTTGACGAAATGGAAATAAAAAACCCGTTGTTGGGCTTAGAGGATGATCTGGCGTCCGTCGTTCTCAAGGAGTCTATCCCGTCGAAGATCCACCTCAGCCTGCATGGACTCGATCTGCTCCTCCGAGATGTGCTTGAACCGCCCCTGGGTCTCAAGGTACTCCCGTAACGGGCGCTGCTTTGGCTTTACCGTGAGCCTGAGTACACCGTTTTCGATCTCGTAGAGGGGCCAAGCCCAGGTCTCCACTCCCAAGCGAATCACCTCTATGCTTTTTTCCGTCGGATATCTCCACCCCGTTGGACATGGCATCACGTTATGCAGGTACCTGAAACCCTTGATGTCCTTGGCCTTCAGCACCTTCTTTTCAAGGTCCGGAATGTGCGAGACACTCACGGTTGCCGCGTATGGTATCTTGTGCTGGGCTAAAATCATCGTCACGTCCTTCTTTGCCGAGACTTTTCCTAGTGGAGTCGTGGTAGTCCAAGCCCCGTACGGGGTAAGACCGCTCTTCTGTATGCCCGTGTTCATGTACGCCTCGTTGTCGATGCAGATCTGGAGTATGTTCTCGTTCCTCTCCGCAGCCGCACTTACCTTGCCGAAGCCTATGTCTCCAACTCCGCCGTCACCGGCAGCCGAGACAACGGTTACATCCTCCCTTCCCTTTGCCGCCAAAGCGTTCACTATGCCTGTTGAGCCATCAGCCACGAAACTGAAGTATATCTTGAACTTGGGGAGCTTGAACTGTCTTGCAGCGCAACCTGCGCATGGTCCTCCGCCGTAGACCACAGTGTTTGGTCCAAGGAGTTTGAGGCTGATCTTCCAGAAGAGTGGTCCGCCGCAGCCTGGACAGCATGTTGAGCCACCCTGCATGAAGTTCTCCTGATAATACTCGTCGAATAACTGGTTTTTCTCCATTTTATATGCCTCCCAGTGAGTGTAGGTCCACCCAATCCACTTTTTTCTCCACTTTTCCCTTCTTTATCGCTTCCATGCACTGGCCTGCCATGTACTCGAAGTGCGTTATCGTGACATCCGTGCCGGCTAGACCGACGTGGAAGTCCAATAGGAGCGGTCGGTCATCCATCTCGTAGACTGCGCGTGCAATTTCCAATGCAACCGCACCTCCGCCAGCCGACCCGAAGCTGTTATTCCTGTCTATTACCCCCACAGCCTTGACTTTGGCTGCGATCTCCTGTATCTCCTCAGACGGGAATGGGCGGAATGACCTGAGTTTCACAAGCCCCACTCGTTTCCCGTTTTCCTGTATGATATCCACGGCGTCCTTTCCCGTGCCATTCATTGAACCCATTGCGATTAGCACCGCATCAACATCCTCGCACTGGTACTGCTCGACGAGCCCACCGTAGCTCCTGCCAAAACGTTCCCCGAACTCTTTGTCCACGTCCTCGATGACCTGTTTGGCTGTCTGATGGGACTCTTCCATCTCGTATCTAAGTTGAGCCCAGTCCCTGCGTACTGGGGGGGTGCGGTACTCCTCAGGGACGAGAGAGTATTGTTCGTGTCTGTACGGTGGGAGATACTTGTCTACCTTTTCTTGATCTAGAATGTTTGTTGGGATTGCGGTGGCTGAGACCGCGTATCCGTCAAAACAAACAGCGACTGGCAGGTAAATCCGTGGGTCCTCCGCAATTTTGTATGCCTGAATTATTGTGTCAACAACTTCCTGGCTGTTCTCGCAGTAAAGCTGAATCCAGCCGTTGTCCCTCTGCATCAACGAGTCATTGTGGTCAGGCTGGAGGCTACCCAGTGGAGCTAGAGCCCTGTTCACCATGCACATGACAATGGGCAGTCTTAGACCAGGTGCCATGCAGAGCCCCTCCTCCATGAACGCGATTCCCTGGGAGGCTGACGCTGTAAAGACGCGTGCCCCAGTGGCTGAGGCTCCGATAGCTGCACCCATCGCCGAGTGCTCGCCTTCAACCTTGATGTATCGTGCATCAAATTTGCCCTCGGCAATCAACGCGCCGATATGGTTCACCAGCTCTGTTTGAGGTGTGATGGGGTAGACCGGTATGACCTCTGCCCTGCTGAGTTTGGCGCCCCATGCTGCCGCCTCGTTTCCATCCATCATCCTTGTGAACGACATTATTCCGATCCCCTGGTCCTTGATTGCATATGTTACACCAAACAGTAATACCAAATACCAGTCAATTGGGCAGATAATATTTACCTTGAGTTGATTCCCACTGAACCCTCATATGTTTGGTCGGCAGTGATAGAATACATGAATTATGATGATTTCCTTGAATTGGCAAAGAACCGGAGAAGCACGAGGCGTTTGAAGCCGGACCTTGTGCCAAAAGAGGCTGTAACAAAGATTCTGGAGGCGGCAAGATGGGCTCCCTCAGGGGCAAACACCCAGCCTTGGCAGTTCATCGTGGTTGACGATGAGTCTACAAGGAATCGATTGCTTGATGCGGTGGACGGGATAATCACAGTCTCAAGCCTCCGACAGGTTCCTGTGCTCATCATAGTATGCGGTGACACGAGGGCAAGGGTGCTCTACCCGGGTGGCAGGCACCTAAGTGACGTGGACAAAATAAGCGTCGGTGACTACGAGTTTGGTTCCCACGACGATAACCTGATATCAAGCCTGTCAAACGCCTTCCTTTACATGCTCCTAGCATCAACCACTTTGGGGCTTGGGACGCGTTACATCACTTCCACGAAACGGGAGCCAGCGGCGTCAAAGATCAAGGAGATTCTTGGAATCCCCGAGTATCTTGAGATCTATGACACGGTTGCCATCGGTTACCCTGAGTCTGAGCCTTCGCCAAAGAAACTGAAGCCCCTCAGCGATGTTGTTCACTACAACGAGGTGGATACAACCCGTCTGCCCAGTGACGCTGAAATCATCAGGCTTGCCGAGATCGTGAAGAAACGGTTCAACCTCTAGATCGTGGGAAATTCAAGCCCCTCGAACCTCTTAAGCCCCAATATAGTATCTGAAATCGATACCCCTCGTCAATAAGAATATTATAAAATGAAGCCTATTTCTATACTAACATGCCCGGTTCTAGCCCAGACCATGGTTTTGATGAATTCAAAGTACTCAGTGATAGCTCCCCGAATATGGTTTTCGTCAACGATTTCAAGAACGTGGTCTACGTGAACCAAAAATGCACGGAGATGCTGGGCTACTCTCAGGAGGAGTTTCACTCACCCAGTTTCAATTTTTTGAGCCTCATAGCCCCAGAATCCGTTGAGAAAATCGGTGAGGCGTTCAGTAAACACCAGAAAGGTCTGGAAGTTGAACCATACGAGTATGGTCTTGTCTCAAAGAGTGGGGAACAGATCCCGGTGATCATATTGACCAAGCTGATTACCTGGAAGGGCGAGCCAGCTATCCTTGGTAACGTCACCGATGTATCAGGTTACAAAAAACTGGAATCCCAACTTAGGGAATCACAAGAGAAATACATGCTATTCCTTGACTCCTCGCATGATGCAGTGTTCGGCATCAAGGACATGGGGTTCGTCTACGTAAACGTGGGAGCGGTTCAGATGCTTGGGTATGAAAGCAAAGAAGAATTGCTTTCCATGCCCATCGATGAGATAGTGGCACCCGAGTTCCGGGAAATGGTCAAGGAAAGAACCATTTTGCGGTTATCCGGCGAGTCTCCGTTAAACAGGTACGAAGTAAACTTGCTCAGAAAAGACGGTAGCACTTTGGTGGTCGAATTCAACATCTCCACCATAGATTACGATGGAGGCCCATTGAACATCACCATTGCCAGAGACATCTCCGAGACCGTGAAGCACAGGAACAGGATAACTGCTCTTCTTGGACACGCTGTGAATCTGGCTACAGCGGAAAATATGGGTGAGATTAAGAACTCTACACTAGACGCTATGGAGGATGCTCTCGATTTCGAGTTCTCGTCTTACCTTGAACTTGTAGGTGATACACTTGTAGTCCACACCCGGTTCCCTCATGTCCAAGGTCTAGTGTTGCCACTTAATGGGGATGGGTTAACTGTTAAGGCAGCCAACACCAAGAGAAGTATTCTAGTCCACGACACAAGACAAAACCCAGCGTACCGCGAAGGCACAATATTATCTCTGTCCGAGCTTGACGTACCCATTATCGTAGGTGAAACGGTCGTAGGTGTACTCAACGTCGAGGGTAAGCGCACACATATGTTCACGGAAAACGACCTGCGCGCTCTAAAGCTACTAGCCATCCACGTCAGCACCGCCATCGACAGGTTGAACAAGAAAAACGAGATGAAAACCCTCAGGGATGAGCAGTTCAAGCGCCTCATTGAAGGCTACAAGAGGACATCCGCCTCGGTGCGCCATGACTTGCGGTCACCACTGATGAGTGTAATCAACGCAGTGAGTATACTGAACATCCAGCCCGATAATCAGCAGATGAAGGAACTTCTCATGTCCAAGGCAAAGTTCATTGAGACGGTGCTGGAGGACTGGAAGCACCAGAACTATACGGGAGAGGTCAACAGGATAAATGTTGTAGTCAAGAACCTGTTCTCCTCTGTTCTGGAATCCGCTGGTGTCCCCTCAGAGGTTGATGTGGTTATGGAGGTTGACGAGGAAATGCAGTTTATGCTGGACAACAACGGAATCGTCAGAGTATTGTCCAACCTTGTCAAGAACAGCGTGGAGTCAATAATTGGAGAAGGAAAGATTACTTTGCGTGGAGTCAAGGACGAGAATGGGCTTACAATCCAGGTCATCGATGACGGTGAAGGAATCAAACAGGAGCTGCTCCCACAGGTTTTCACCCCGTTCTTCACCACAAAGGATACTGGCACAGGTATTGGGCTCAGCTACGTGAAGGAAACCGTTGAAGCCCATGGCGGAAGCGTTTATGTTGGATCCATAGAGGGCGAGGGTACTACTGTTTCACTCCAGTTCCCTGACCTCATCTAATCTCTTGTAAGATGCTCTAAATATCCTCGATTCCATGGGTATTCGATAAAATTGTCAAGAAGCTTCAAGGACATAACCAAGGACGAGGCGGCACACGCAATGGCTCTCCACAAGGAGGCAATTGTAGTTGATGCCAGTCTAGTCGCGTTCACAGATTACGTCGCCGAGGACATCTGGGTTGACGACATGCTCGCCGGGGGAATCACGGCATCAAACGCCACCGTCGCCATGCAGCACAACCTAGGTGAAGCCCTTCGGGAGATGAAGACCTATCACAACTGGGCCAAAAGCACAGAGGGCAAGGCGTTGATCGCAATGTCCGCTGCAGACATCATGAAGGCAAAGAAAGAGGGTAAACACGCCGTCATCTTCGGTCCACAGGACAGCCAGTTTCTAGAGGGGACCATTGATTTCCTCAAGATCGCGTACGAGTACGGTATCAGGATCATTCAATTGACCTATAACTACCGAAACAGCGCTGGGGACGGTTGCAGCGAGAACAAGCAGGCTGGTCTAAGCAATTATGGTCGCAACCTTGTCGAGGAGATGAACAAGCAGGGCGTCCTCATCGACCTGAGCCACACTGGTGACCCGAGTACGGATGACGCCATCGAGCACAGCAAGGACCCTGTAAGCTTCACGCACACCATTCCAAGGGATAACCTCCACAAGGAACTCAGCGACTGGGCAAAGTGGAACAACAAGTACACCTTCTACGGTGGTTGGAACGATTACGCTGTCAGGAGGTCCAAGACCGATGAGCAGATCCAGGCATGTGCCGAGAAGGGAGGAGTCATTGGGATCACGCCTTTCTTTGCAAAGAAGGCAGGGGACAGCACCTTGACCGATGACATTATCGACCAGATAGACTATACGGCTAACCTTGTCGGTGCAAAACATGTCGGCTTTGGAAGTGACGTTGACTTTAACAGCACCATGGACCGGATGGCTTACATGACAAAGTACCCTGAAAACGTGGACAAGACATGGTTCGCGGCACTTGACAAGGACTGGGCATATGGTTGGATGGAGCATATGCCAAATATTACCAAGGGTCTTGTGGCAAGGGGCTACAGTGACCCGGAGGTCAAGGGTATAATTGGTGAAAACTTTTTCAGACTCTTTAAAAAAGTCTGGAGAGGCTAAGCCTACTCCTCCAAGAGTTTTTTTAACTCATCTATTTTCTCGTCCAGAGCTTTGACCGTTTCACGTAGCTCTATGACGTCCTCGCTCGGTGCATTCAGGTCGTTGTCTCCTTGCTGCATGATGTAACCGGTCATGATGCATGCGATGCATAGGAGTACCAAGATCCCGAAGAACTCTATCCCCTGCATCGCGAGTAGTACAATTATCGATGTTATCGCCACCCAGATGCCGCCTATTGCGTATCCTTTATTTTTCGTCTTCTTTCACCTCCCTTGCCAGTGACTCTGTTGAGATGTTGAAGCTGAAATCAAGAATTTTGTAGAACCTCAGTGCTCTGGCTTCATCTTCAAGAGTCAGTATCTTTGACTCCACGAGTCCGCACTCCTTGAGTTTTTTCAGGTGGACTTTTGCCAGTGCTCTGCTTATGCCTACGTTTTTCGCTACCTCGCTGAGGTAGTTCTCTCCCTTGGTTAGTTCTATGAGAATCCTGATTCGTGTGGGATGACCCAAAGCCGATAGCTTCGCCGCCGTTTCCTCAATATTCATCAAACCAGATTCCACGTAATCCCTTCATACCATGTAATCAAATGATTACATATATAGTTTGGGGTTACACTTTTTCCCAGACAAGGTGGGAGCTTAACTGCATCCCGCCAACGAGCTGTAGTGGAGTGCTTAGGGTGAGTCTTTTCCCGTCAAACTCGTAGAATCTCTGCTGTTTTTCGCCTATCCAGTTAGGGAACAGGCTGACCTCGATGTTGTGGTACACGCTGTCCTCAGTAACCTCGTATGGGCCACTGTAAGAGATGTACCCGTTGAACGCCTCGATCTTCTCCTCGACAGTGCCTCCCCTGATGTCACCGGCAACGAACTCGGACCTGCCCTCCTTCATAAAAGCCACTGACATATACCCGTCGGCGCTGTAGACAATGTACCCCTTCCTCTTCCCGCTCCTGTGTAGGCTGCCATCGGCCTTCCTGGTGTCAATGGACACTAGCTTCCAAGTGCCGACAAAACCGTCAATGCTGGACAAGATTATCAGATGAAAATATAGAACAACTCTGGATAAGAGTTGGGATAACTAGTTTTTGGGGAGTGCGAGTAACTCGCTCTTCCTCACACCAACGTGGCGTAGAGCTGTGACGTTCTTTGCCTCGTTGTAGACATCGGATGCAAGTTTACCTAGCACCATCTCATGTGCAAGCTGGTCAAAGGTCAGGTTTAATGCCTTTTCCTCGACGATAGCTGTCATGATCTTCCTGATGGCGACCTCTTTGGTAGTCTGGATCCTGCGCTGTGTCAATGCAACGACAACGACCTTTACCCTGTAACCGTCCTTTGTGAGAACCCTGAAGAATCCGTCTACCTTTGTGCTGCGCCTTCTAACGAGGCTCCTTAGGTAATCACGGAGATATTCATGGCCTTTGAATACTGTCCGGGCGGTGTGTCCCTCGATCTCATCGACCTGGAAGTACATCTTCATGTACTCTTGACTAAAGTCGCCCGTAATTGCTGCGAGAGTGGTCTCAAAGACTCTTCCCTCGACCTTCTCTGGGTCGTCGCTGGGGGTCTCGCCCACCTTTGTCTCGCCAAAATAACGTGGAAGAATGATGTCGTACCATTCTTTTCTACGCCATTTGTCCCTTGTTGCCCTGGACAATGTGTCATTTATCTCCTATTTCAGTGACTACTCCATACCTCTCAATCATATATAGGTTTTGAAAGTGGCTTCAGAAATCGTTAAAGAGTCCTCTTCAAACCCGATTATTATGAAACTAACCCTCGTAGTGAACTATGCTTCCACGGTTTCGAGGGGCGATGTGGACGAATGAGCTGCTTCTAATCAACTATCTCAATATTTAAATATCTTAATATATTGATATTCTACATCGGTTACAACCGACTAGATGGTGAAAATCACGACAATACTCAACCAGATGCTGACCTCCGGAGTAGAAACACTCGTAGAATACCTAACCGCACACGTGCTTCTATGCCTCGTGCCAGCTTTCTTCCTGTCTGGTGCATTCAACGCACTCATACCCACATCGACGATATTCAATTACATGGGCGACAGTGGGGACAACTCCCAAAAGGGCATCGCGTACATCTTCGCTGCCACCAGTGGACTCATAATCGAGGTGTGTAGCTGCACTATACTCCCCCTATTCGCAGGGATATGGAGGAAGGGAGCCGGTTTTGGTCCAGCCATCGCGTTCCTGTTTGCGGGCCCCGGAATCACCCTGCTTTCAACACCCTTGACTGCCGGAATACTTGGCACACAATTTGCGCTAATCAAGCTCGGAATCTCCATAGTAATGGCTATAGCAATTGGAATCGCAATGGAGCTATCGTTCAAGGAAACAATTGACCCCTCATCTAGAACTGGGTTCGAAATGGGAGCCGAGGAGGAATCCAATAGAACCGCCACCCAGAGTGGACTGTTCTTTGGCTCATTAACAATGATAATGATCGCAGGGACAGCCCAACTCGACCTACCAGTTAAGCTGGTAGCAGTAGGGGGCTTCTCTCTACTGACCGCGTATTTAGGGTTCAAGTACTACAGAAGGGACGAGCTTGGCATGTGGATGGACGAGACCTACGAGTTCGTCAAAATGATCTTCCCGGTGCTGCTCCTTGGTGTCTTTGCGTCAGGTGCGTTGAAACCCCTGATCCCGCAGTCACTGGTAGCAAGCCTGACCGGTCAGAACACTATACTGGCGAACACCATATCAGCCCTTTTCGGGACCATCGCGTATTTCCCTACTTTGGTTGAGGTGCCTGTGGCGAACCTGTTCCTAGAGATGGGGATGCATAAGGGACCTTTAATGACCTACCTGCTCGTGGACCCCGGCGTCTCACTACAGACACTGCTGGTCGTTAACACCATCATCAAACCCAAGAAGACCGCGGCGTACGCGTTCTACATGCTAGCCTTCGGGGTGCTTGGCGGATACCTATACGGATTATTTGTGTGAGGAAAAAGAAATGAAGATTGAAGTACTGGGCACAGGGTGTCCAAAATGCAAGAAACTAGAATCAATGGTGAGAGCCACAGTTGACAAACTCGGACTGGACGCGGAGATAACACACATTCATGACATGGACAAGATACTATCGTACAACGTCATGATGACACCAGCCTTGGTAGTGGACGGTCTCGTGAAGGTGTCCGGTAGAATACCTAACGAATCTCAGCTAGTCGAGTTACTAAAGTAGCTATAACCCAAACTTTTTCGCTATTTCCTGGGAAATCTTGGAGGTAAGAGTCTCGTCAAGGGCGTCGATTATGGCGAAGACCTTCTCATCCGTGACCTTGTAAAACATCTTGGTGCCCACCTTCCGTGAGACCAGTAACCCTGCCTCCTCCAGCAGCTTTAGGTGCCTAGACACAGTTGGTTGGGACTGCGCTATCAAAGGGATGATGTCGCACTGGCAGTTCTCCCCTGACCTGAGTATCTCGATTATCTTGAGCCTGTTGGGGTCCCCGATGACCTTGAAAACCCTGGACTTGAATTCTATTGTCCTCTCGTCGGGGTAGCTTATGGCACTCATTCAAGAAACTGACATATATCTAAATATTTAAATGGTTACTTGGAGGCTTCCCGGATTATCCGTTCCATGACCCTGTGGTCCGGTAGCTTACCGTTGTACTTTACAACCCCGTTTACCACAACTGCCGGTGACATGAGCATGCCGTACTTTTCCGTCACCCCGTCATCCATGATGTCCTTCTTGATAATCTCAACCTCGATGCCCTCTCCCTTTAGCTTCTCCGCGGCCTTCTTGGCGTTCTCCTCAAGCTTCTTACACCTCTTGCAAGGGGGTACCATTCCATAACACTCGACCGTGACAACCATTTCAATAACCCCTTCTCAGAGACAAATAAAAACCAAACTAGACTTCGCCCAGCGCCTTCTCCCCAGCCTGGATGCAGCTGAGCAGGTCATCAAGGGTCGAGACTAGACTGCCTATGCTTCGCTCTGAAAAGACCTCAATCTCAAGGGTGCTATCGACCACACCCATCATGATGTGGATTCCATCCGGTAGGTCAAGGTTATCGGGGACTACAGACTTCTGGATCGCCAACGCCGTCTCCTTGTCCCTGTAATTAATCGTGATAGCTGTCTTCGCCTCGGGCATACCCTATCAATGTCACTTACCCTCATATGGTTTACCACAACCGTGTCACACCACGTTTTTATGGTATGCACGAAAAAAAGCCAAAAGTTACCGCTAGCTGTTACCAGCCAGCTTCTCTGCGACAAGCCTGTTCACGTTCTCAAGGAACTCCCGCTCCTTGTTCATGGGGATATACGCACCCGCGGCAATATCGTGACCGCCGCCCCCTCCCTCAACGGGCTCCGCCGCTTCCTGCATAACCAAGCCCATATGAAGACCAGCCTCCACGAGCTCATCTGTACCCCTTGTGGATATCTTGAGCTGGTCGTCCTCGCTGTAAGCCGAAGCCACGATGGGTTTGTTGCCCTTCAGGATACCCTGGCTCAGTAGGATACCGCAGACAACACCTATGACCGTGTCGTTCACCTTGTTCATTGCCCTGATCACGTAGATGTGGTCCTGCTCCTCCACTGAGTCATTCATCTGGACCCAGTCAAGTGCCTTGGATATGGTGATCCTGTACTGTGCAAGCGTGTCCTGCGCCTCAGTCATCACGTCGCCCCTGTCGCCGAGGACCACGCTGAGCCCGACGCTTGGCCTGCCCATCTTGCCGCAAGCGTTCAGCAGGCTCCCGTACTCCCTGCCGCTCCTCAGTGCCGTGCTCTGCTCCTCCATCTTGAAAGTGTAGATTGTGCCGATTAACTGGTGGATCGCATTTGAGTCACAGCCGCTGCTGACCATGTGGTTACTGAGCTTGCTGAACAGTAGCGTCCTCTCCTCGTCGGTGAGGTCAGCCAATGCCCGTAGCCTGCCGCCGTCTAGGATATCGATGCCGATCTCCTTCAGGAAGGCGACGCAGTTGCTCTCGTTTCCGCTAAGACCCGGGATGTATGGGATAGTGGTGTACGCGATTGCCTTTGCAATGGGTCTTGTCTCGTACCCGTAGAATATGAGCCCAACATGCTTGTCAAGGAGCTTGTTATCGATGGCGTCCTTCTCGATGACCGTGTTCAGCCCGATAAGTGACTTCTTCTCGCCCTTGTCCTGCTGGTCACCAAGAGCCCCGAGTATCCCCAAGGCTGCTAACTCAACGTTGGATGGGTCAAGCGCCTTCGCGAAGAAGTAGCACACCCCAGACGCGGCTATATCGCGAGCCCCGTCTACGTCATGCAGCATTGGGCTGACGTGGATGATGTTATCGAACTCCAGTTCCTGAGGCATATGGTGGTCAAGTATGATGATGTCCTGCTTCAGGCTCTCCGAGATGACGTCAAGGTAACCGGAGCCAAAGTCACTGAAAACGATGAGGTCCGGGTTCTCCTCAACGAGTCTCGCTATGAGCTTCTCGTCAAGCTTCTTCTCGCTGCTGATCTTGAACCGGGCTCCCATCTTGTAGGCGCATGCGGTTAGAATTCCGCCACTGCTGATACCATCGGCGTCGTTGTGGGTGACAAGTCGAATATAATTTCCCTTCTCGACATGGTCAGTGAAAAGGTTGGCTGCTGGAATAATAGAATTGAAGAAATTGTCCAAATTGGACATTTCCAGGTTATATGGTTACGATTTCTCGGCGGTGGTTCCAGTCGCGTGGAAGCAAGCCCTTCTTCTTGTAGTATTTCGTAACCCTGTAGATCATGCTCTCAGTGAGCTGGTATGACCTCTTGTTGCCATAGTCCTTTGGGTTTCGGTCCAAGTGCCTCCGGAGTCTGGTGGACCTGATCATCAGGGTGTAGATATCTTCTGGGATCTCAGGAGCTAGTCCTGCCTCTTCCAATACCTTCCTGATTCCGTAACCAACGATTGGCTTTACAAGTGGAATTCCATGAACGTCTCTGAGTATGTTACCGATTTGAGACTGTGTCTTACCTTCACGGGCGAGGTTGATGATTAGTGCTTTAACCTCGTCTGGCTGGTATACGACCCAGTTTGGGGGCCTCTTACTGACTGGCCTGGTACTCTGGCCTCTGCCCCTCATTGTTGATAGTTTTCCTACCATATAGATTTCTCCGGATGCTCTAGTCTTACCCTCTCGTCCCTTATTAAATGTTTATGATTGCCCGGTTTTCATGTTTTTTATACGTGTACAGGTGGATATGGTCATAATAGCGGTGACTGGCGAATGGACCCTAAACTGAATACGCGACTGGCTGCGATGAAGGCAGCCCCAGACGGTGACCTGATCTCCATGGCAAACAAAATGGAGGGTGTCATAAAGCTCCAGGGCGGCGACCCGGACTTTGACACGCCCCAGAACATCAAGGACGCACTATCCGAGGCAATGAACTCGGGAAAGACCCATTACCCTCCAACCCATGGGGTGCCTGAACTTAGAAACGCCATCGCCGAGTACTACCAGTCAAAGGGTGTCGCTCAGGAACCATCCAACGTAATCGTGACCAGCGGCAGCGGGATGGCTTTGAACGCCGGAATGTCCTCGGTCCTCAACCCGGGGGACGAGGTTATCCTGCCCGAACCCTACTACATGGCTTACGCGAACCTCCTTGACTACTTCAAGGTCAAACGCGTCTCCGTGCCACTTGTAGAGGAAGACGGGTTCAGGCTCGACACCGTAGCCCTTGAGCAAGCAGTCACGCCCAAAACTAAGATGATCCTCATCTGCAACCCCAACAACCCCACTGGCACGGTCTACAATCAGGGGGAGCTAGAAGCCATCAGGGACGTATCCATCGCAAACGACCTGCTCGTCTTCTCAGATGATGTCTATTTGGAGTTCGCGTGGAACGGAAACAAATCCAAGTGCATCGCCTCGTTGCCCGGGATGGCCGAGAGGACCATCATAACCAACAGCTTCAGCAAGACCTTCGCCATGACAGGGTGGAGGCTGGGCTTCATAGTTGCGCCCCCGTCCATCTCCTCCGCCGTGAAACGGCTTCCCATCGGTTACAGGACGAACACCTTCGTCCAGCACGCCGGAGTGGAGGCGCTCACCAACTCGTGGAGTGCAGTGGACGCCATGATGAAAGAATTCGACTCAAGGCGCAAGTTCTTCGTGAAACGGATAAACGAGATCGAAGGCGTGAGCTGCGTCATGCCCGAGGGTTCATTCTACACTTTCCCAAGGATCGAGACCAAGGAGGGGACAACTCGCCCATTCTGTGGGAAGCTGTTGAGAAACGAGAAGATACTAATCCGTCCCGGGGACAGTTTCGGGGACCCCACAGAGTCCAATGTCAGGATACCCCTCATCCGACCAGTGGATGTTCTTGAACGGGTTGCCGAGGGAATCGAGAGGCAACTCAAGAAGGGCTAACTCGATATTTTACTTAGATCAACTCCTTTGAGTGTGATCTTCTCATCCGGGTCAGTGACAGATGACCCGATGTGGGCGCTAGTCCTGAGCTACCAGCCACTCGGCTAGTTTCCTGAAAGCACGTGCCCTGTGGCTAATCTTTGCCTTCTCCTCGGCACTCATCTCACCGAAGGTTCGTCCGTCGCTCTCCACTGGAATGAATATGGGGTCGTAACCGAAGCCCCCTGTGCCTATTTCCTTGTGGGATATCTCTCCCTCCACTTCCCCCTTGAACGTGACAGCGGTTTCCCCGTCTCTGAACGCTACCGCTGAGATGTACTTTGCACCTCTATCAGTGTCCCCTTCCAGTAGCTTGAGTATCCCCCCGTTGGTTATGGTGCGCAACGCGTAGCTGCTGTATGGTCCTGGGAAACCGAAGTATTTGTCAATGTAGAGGCCTGCGTCCTCGATGAGCAACGGGATGTCCAGATCCAGCACCTTGAGGCTGTACTCGGCGATTATTCCTGGGTCGTCCGCCTGTATCTCAACCCTGTCAATTGCCAATCTTTCAAGCTCTATGCCGTACTCTGAGAGCACTTCTTTTGCCTCGTCGTACTTGTGGTCGCTGCTGGTTCCCATCCATATCTTAGTTCTTCTCAATGTAACGTCCCCTTTTTGATACCTCATCCATGCGTTTGAGCGCCTGCTCGGCCTCATCGCCCATGGATTTCCGGTACCCTTCCTTGAATGCCGCTAATAGGCTCTCCTGATACTTGTAATGTGTGCTGGTGAGCATCCTGTTCATGAGGTTCAGGTCCACCCCACGTTTCTCGACCTCGTAATTAACCTCGCTTAACCCGAAATCGATGAACACGATCCTGTCATCTGACTTGATGATGTTACTGGTGGTCAGGTCTCCATGGACGATCCCTGCAAAGTGGAGTTTACCCGAGAAATAGCCGATCCGCGTGAACAAGATATACCTCTCCTCGTCGTCCAGCTGGTCAACCAGATCCCTGATCTTGATGCCGTCAATGTACTCCATGATGATGACGCCTCTCTCATTGTCAACGCTGTAGAGCAGTGGTGTTGAGACGCCGTGCTGTTTTGCCCTGTGGATGATGTCTGCCTCGTGGTTGGTGCGGGTCTTGGTGAGCATGTAATCGATCTCTGGGTGGCGGTACTTCTTTGGCGTCCTGAGCTTCTTGATTGCCTTCAAGCCGTTCCATTCCATGACGTAGATGTCCGCCTCCGCGCCTTTCGCCACTAGTTTCTCCATGGTACTTCCACCTGATCCATTCTCCAGTTGGGGTTGACGTAGCTCTCCTCGATTGGAGTCCGTATCCCCGCCTGGTACGCGATTAAACCGGTCCACGCGATCATGGCGCCGTTGTCCTGTGATAGTTTGATTGGGATGATGTATGGGGTTGCCCCGTGGTCCTCGGCTATGTCTTTGACGATCCCGCCTAGTCTCTTGTTTGCAGCGACACCACCCGTGAGTAACAGCTCTGGCTTGTTGGTGTGTGCCAGCGCCCTCTCGGTTATCTCCCCGAGCATGGCGTAGGCTGTCTCCTGGAGGCTGAAGCAGAGATCGTTGATGTAGTGCTTCCCGGACTCCAGTGCGTTTGTCACCGATGTGAGCATGCCGCTGTAACTCACGTCCATTCCCTTGACCACGTAGGGTAGCGGGATGAGTTTCTTGCCTAGGTTGGCTCGTCGTTCGATGTCAGCGCCTCCTGGGTACTCCAACCCAGCTGCACGAGCGAAGGTGTCCAGACAGTTGCCGACGCTGATGTCCAGTGTCTCGCCGAATATGCGGTACCTGCCCGACTCATAACCGCTGATCAGAGTATTACCGCCCGAGACGTAGAGGGTCAAAGGGTCATTTGCCCCTGTTGTCATGCGTCCTATCTCGACGTGGGCGACGCAGTGGTTTACACCGACAAGTGGCTTATTTAGGTAGGATGCGAGGGCTCTGGCGCCTGTTGCCCCTGTCCTGAGGCATGGGCCTAATCCGGGTCCCTGTGCGAAGCTGATGATGTCAACCTCCTTCATGGTTATGTCCGCCTCGTCGAGGGCTGTCCTGATGGCGGTTCCCATGTTTTCGCTGTGGTGTCTGGCGGATTCCCGTGGGTGTATGCCTCCGGCTGGGGGTACGTGGATCTTGACATAGTTGGCCATGACCTCTTTGTCACTGGACACTATGCCGATCCCCAGGTTGTCCGCGGTTGACTCGACTCCAAGCGATATCAAGTTACTCCAACAGATTAAAGACAGGATAAAAATCCTGCCCCTTTTTCACTCCCTCGGGGGTGACCGTGTGGAGGATTGTTCGACCTATCCAAATCAGGGGTCTTTAGAACTATATTCTCTATTCTGACTGATGCTATCGGTGGTCGTTTGTTTTATTTGGTTGAATCTTTTCTCTTGATGAAATGGATATGTTTTATAGCGCGGCAGTTGGAAGGTGCGCTAATTGAGGCTTTGCGTTGATTGAGTTTGTCCCATTTGAGCTTGAGGTCCACAGAGACGAGTATATTCAGCTGAACATCGAGTACTTGACCAAGAACCTAGATGACCTGTCTGAGAACTTTAACATTGATTCACGCGCCATGGTCGGTGTGACGGAGCAGCAGATGGCTCAGGGAATCCTTGAATCCTATAAATGCTTGAAGCCACCGCAGGGTGTCCTCTTTATCCTCAAAGTGGATGGAACAGTTGCAGGGATGGGAGCTATCAAGAAACTCAGTGAATCCGTGGGGGAGCTCAAGAGCATGTACATCCGACCCGAGTACAGGGGGAACGGGTACGGAAAGGTCATGGTAAGCCGGCTAATGGAGGCTGGCAGGGAGTTTGGGTGCGACACCTTCAGATTGGACACATCCAAGTTTATGGTGACGGCGCAGCACATCTACAGGCAGGCAGGGTTCCAGGAGCGCGACAAGTATCCAGGAAGTGACGTTAGTGCCAAGTGGGAGCCCTACTGGATGTGGATGGAAAAAATCGACCACGAGTAGAGCATCAATCGGGATGCTAAACCACCTAATGCGCACGGGGTCTTCTATTTTCGTTATCTTTTCTTTGGGACGCTCAGGGTGTTCCAATCCCTTACTCTGTAATGCTTCGCAAGGAACACGATCTGCCCTACATGCACTGCGTAATGGCTGTACTGGCTGTTCAAGACCTCCATTAAAGTCAAGTCTCTTCCCCGGACAGTCATATTGGCAGTCAAGTCTTCCATCTTTAGGCCATCCAGTGTCTTGAACAATGCATTCCAGGCTTTGTTCCATGTCTCACCTACGCTTTCCCGTGTGTCCTCCTTGGTGGTTGTGAACTCAAGGTCCCTGTGTCTAGTGGGCCACTCCTCGACGGGGGCCAGTGGTCGGGTCCATAGGTTTGTCATGTTTCCCGCGATGTGTTTCATGAGTATCGTTATACTGTTGCTTTCATCGTCAATTTCTATGGGGAGCTCCTCGTCTTTCACTTGGACGACTGCCTTGTCGGCGATGTTTTTCAGGTTCCTCAACTGCTGTCCAATGCTTTTCAGGTACAGATCAGGTATTTTGTCACTCATTAAATATCATTCATCTAGAATATCGTTGAAATATAAAAATGGAGCAAAGGACTCCAACGGGTGATGTTTAGCAGGTCTTTATCGAATAGTTTCTCCCTGGGTCACATCAAGTTCCCTAATCTGTTCGGGCGCAAACATAGTTTTTTATATAATTTAGCTAACAAAGGGTGATATGATGAAGAGAAAACTCATCCTAGTATTAGCAACCATACTTTGCATCTCAGTAACAGTGCCCATGATAAGGGCGCCAGCAAGAAAAGCCGATGACTGGAATTCTCTTTGGGGTTATATAGATGAAAACGACGCCAGTCTAGCTGGACCCGCATCAAGTATGATTGCGGCCCTTGACCGCGTAGAGAGACTTGAAGAGGATCTTGGAATTGATTTGAACACCAAATCTAGTGTGGACCTTTCTCCGAAGGACCAGGCAAAGCTTGATCGGGCTATTAGTAAGGCGTTAGATCGTATTGATAGATTCGTGGTTGAGTCTGGCTTGGGCACTGGTGAGAAGTATATTGGGGAGACCGAAAAAAATCTCATAGTTCTCCTTGAAACTAGGGTATTCTGGTTAAAATAACAAGCCACAGTTTTTTTGGGGGGTTCGAACCCTTACCTCAAGTGGTGATATCACCACACTCTATTTTCTTGTCTGTTAATTGGTATCCTTCTGTTTCTCTCTGGTCTTCTGAGATGACGTGAGGAAATAGTTCCGCGATGTGGCGTTTAATTGACGTTCACCTAACTCCTCTAGCGTTCTCCACTTCAACTCACCCACCTCAAAAGATGGATCAAAAGCCTCCCCGATATCAACCAAATGCAGAACCCACTGATACTCACCCTTGTCAAAGGCTTCCTTAATCTTCTGTTTGAGAACTTTCACCCCACCTGCAACTTCGATAAACTTCTCAGCATACTCACTTGGTGGCAATGGGAACAGGTTAGTTGGATTACCATCAAACCACCCAGCAAAACCAGTAAAAATAGACCTAACCGCCCAGTCAACTGTACCGTAGAACTCTTGTAGACATGGCTCTTCCGCCATATGCCTTGGAAGTTTAACATATTCGACTAACTCGTCGGGAGTCAATCCCTCGTTCATTCCTTCATGGGTCTTGTCATACACGTATCTAATCGCGTCACGATAGATAGATAAAACTCGACGAATTTCATCGGCCCCAACAATTGGTCGAGAATGCCCTGGAATGAGGTATTCTGCGCCTTCTGCGATTATCTTGTCTAAACTCGCAACCCACTTGGTAATATCTCTATATGGCGAACCACGAATAGGTGAGATGTTTGGGAAAGCCTTGTAGTAGTTATCGGCACACAGCAGCACTTTCATTTCAGGAAGCCAAGTGTAAATCTGGTCATCTGTCTCCCCTGGTGCCTTCACTAACTCTATATTGACACCAGAAACTGTGAACTTGTATCTGTCTTCTGAGAAGGTCTTAGTTGGGGCGACCCATCCCTCCCCGAATCCCTTCATTGGTCTCTTGGCAGGTCCTATCCCAATGTTTTGTTTCACTGAGTCAGGTAGGTCGTGTCCAAATTGGTATGTCCATCGTTTACGCAGGATTTTGGCTACAGGTGACTTTACTTTGGAGCTTGTTAGTGATTCATTTGCGATTATTTCTGGGTTATAATCGGCTGCGAACACTGATACACCTCCTGTGTGGTCCCCATGGAAATGGGATAGGATTATTGCTCTGACTGGTTTGTCAGTGATTTTGTCGAACTCCTTCTTCAGGTTCTCTGCTCCTGATGTACTCTCCAGCGTGTCAACGATAATCACTCCATCGTTTCCCTCAATCATCGTTGAGTTTGCAGTGCCATACCCAATACCCACATACACGTTATCTGTTACGTTAATGACCTCTCTACGGAACTCCTTTGAGTGCTCCGTGAGTAGTGCTTTTCCATCCTTCACGGGTATTCCACATTATTGATTGTTATTTAATCTTACATAGGTAGTTGTAACCAATTCTCGTGTTTTCCATTATCTAGTTACAACTCTCTGGGCGCCCCTGGGTTTATTTCCTAATCTTCCAGAATGGTGCTGTATATTTTCTGTATCAGCTCGACGAGTTTTTGGTCTGACTGGGCTATTTTTGACACGAAGAGGTGTCTATGGAGTAATGCGTCAATTACGTTGTAGGCGGTTATCCATGCCTCGATTTTCTCGACTGTGTAACCGTTTCCCTCTGCGTATCCTCTGAGGAGATGGCCGCGGTCTTCTCTTAATGTTTTGAAGCTGTCTCTGTCAGCTATCATGGCTTGGTCTAGTGCCCTGTAGAACTTCCAGTTTTCCCGGTGGTTGTTCAGGTGGCTTCGAAACCGCTCCCCTAGCTGTTCTGGCTCGGTCTCGACGAGGTATGGGAAAACTGTCTCCTTGAAATTGTCCTCGTATATTGAGATCAATATATCCTGTTTCCCTTTGGGGAAGTAATGGTATATTATCCCGACGCTTATACCGGCTCGTTTGGCTATCTGCCGTATTGTTACGTCTTGGTAATCGAACTGGCTGATGAGGTCGATGAACGTCTGTTTTATTGACTGGACCTTTTTCATTTTGTCCCGCTCGACGCCCCTGCTCATGATTATGTACTGTTGAACCGTGTTCAAAAACCCAGCGAATTGAATTTCATTTTAATACACTAAAAATAGACTCGTACCCATGACTCAGAAAGAGGTACTCAAAGGACTGAGCCGTGAAAGCTCAAACGAGGAGATAAGGAAAGCTGCCTTCGACTTGGTGTGGGAGATACGCTTCATAGCCATGGCTACCGTCGAGAACGGGATGCCCCAGGCAAGGATATTTGACATGACCCTGCTGGACGATGGTAGCCTTTACTTCATCACAGCTACGGGTAAGCCCACTTTTGACCAGCTGCAGGCAAACCCCCACATAGTGGTCACAGGAGTCACAAAGGACTGGCTTGCCGTGAGGGTTAATGCCGAGGTCGAGGAGACGGATGACCCGGTTATCAAGGAGAAGTTCTTGGAGATAAATCAGGGCACGAAAGCCCTGTACGCCAACAGCCCAGATGCACTGCGGTTCTTCAAGTGGGCGAGGGGTTACGGGGAGATCACCCACCTTTACGCGGATGATATGCACGCCAGGCTCAAGTTTGGGTGGGGAGGCGTGGAGCCAAGACCCGATGTCTATTATCTGGACCAGGAAAAGTGCACTGCCTGCGGTGTCTGCCATGATGTCTGCGTTGGCAAGGCTATCCGACCCGGTGAAAAGTATAGCATAGATTACTTCAACTGCCTTGAGTGTGGCTCTTGTTACAGGAAATGCCCAGTTGGGGCCATCAGCAAGCTAGGGTGATGCTTTGACCCGTTTCCCAAATCTTTTCAGCCCCATGAAACTGGGGCCATACACGCTAAGGAACAGGATCCAGTCCGCCCCCATGGGTTACTACGGTACACCTGAAGGCTACCTCACCAACGAGGGCGCCGCCTACTACGAGCTACGTGCAAAAGGTGGAGCCGCAATCGTCACAATCGGAGAGAGCATGGTGGACTCCAGTGGCACCAGCCACGGTAGGGTTACACCCTTGGATGATCCGGGTATTCTTCCCAGTCTCATAGACACTACGGACGGCATCAAACGCCATGGAGCGGTTGCTTCCATTGAGCTGCTACACGCTGGTACAAGGTCTAGGACTGATCGCCCAGACGGGGCGGTGTATGGTCCAAGCGTGGGTACCTCGTTCTACGGGAAACCAATTATCGAGATGGATGACGCGGAGATCGACAGGATCGTGAACGCGTTCGGGGACGCCGCTGCGATGTCCAAGCGTGGCGGGTGCCAGATGGTTATGGTACACGGCGGTCACGGGTGGCTACTTTCCCAGTTCCTCTCCCCTTTGCATAACCAACGGACTGACCAGTTCGGTGGAAGTATCGAGAACAGGACCCGTTTCGTATCCATGATCGTGGATGATATCAAGAAAAAGTGTGGACCAAACTTCCCTGTTGAGATGAGGCTGAGCGGTGACGAGTTCACCGAGGGCGGTATGAAGCTGCCCGAGGTGGTGGAGGTCGCCAAGATTCTTGATGACAATGTGGATATGTTCAATGTCTCGGCGACCACGTTCAATGACACGACGGCTGGGCTCAGGATGTTCCCCAGCATGTTCCTGCCAAGGGGTGCCAACGTGTACCTGGCAGAGGAGATCAAAAAGGCAGTAAAGAGCCCGGTGAACACGGTTGGGGCGTTAAATTATCCCGCCAATATGGAGGACATTCTGGCTAGGGGCGGGGCTGACATGGTGACACTGGGTAGGGCGTTACTTGCCGACCCATTCTTGCCGGAGAAGGCTCGAATGGGTTGCGAGGACGATATCACTCCGTGCATCCGGTGCAACTACTGCATCAGCCAGTCCTTCACCCCATACGTCAAGCATCCAACCTTCATCACTAGGTGCGTCGTCAACCCAGTCATAGGCAGGGAGTACGAGACAAAGTTCACCCAGCCCAGTGCAAGCAGGAAGAAGGTGCTTATCGCCGGTGGTGGACCTGGAGGTATGCAGGCGGCTATCACCGCCGCTGACAGGGGACACGAGGTCGTTCTCTGTGAGAAAGCAGACAGGCTTGGCGGGGCTTTGCTCTACACGGAGGGGGAGTACTTCAAGGAGGACATAGGGAAACTTGTGAAGGTGTTAGCCCGGAGGGTTAAGGGTCGCCCGATTGAACTGCGGATGGGGACTGAGGTTACACCCGAGTTGGTCAATGAGGTTTCGCCTGATGTGTTGATTGCCTCTGTTGGTGCGGAGCCGTCGGTTCCACCGATTCCCGGTGTGGAGAAGGCGGTTGTAGCCGCTAGCCTGTACGATGAGGACGCCATAGGTGACCGTGTGGTGGTTATCGGCGGCGGGATGGTGGGCTGTGAGAAGGCACTGCATCTGGCCCATCTGGGCAGGGACGTGACGGTTCTTGAGATTCTTGACAAGGCGGCGCCTGAGGCGACCTACCTGCACTGGCTGGCACTGACAAAGGAGCTAGAGAAAAACGTCGCACTGGAGTTAAGCACCAAGTGTACGAGGATAGCCGATGAGGGAGTATACGCGGTCAAGGGTGGAGATGAGGTGTTCTACCCGGCTGATTCAGTGTTACTGGCGACTGGAGTGAAGCCGAGGGCAGGTCTAGTGGAGTCCTTGCGAGACTGTGCACCAGTTTTCAGCGTCATAGGGGACTGCTACCAGCCAGGTACGGTGTTGGAGGCGATCCATTACGGATACTTTACGGCTCTGAACATCTAAGCCTGTTGAACCGTGTTCAAAAACTCCAGTGCGCGCCTGTATCTTTTATACGCCTGTACCAAGGTTCGTTCATGGTTGACTATGTCTCGTTGATGCTTGTCATGGACCTTGGCATCATTATTTTCATGCTTATCGCCCTCATTGACTCTTGGAACGAAAAGGAGAACAGGGCGGTTATGATCTCGGTTGTCGGTTTGCTTTTCCACGTAGCCCTCGGGCCTGCACTGGTATTGTATCCGTTGGTACAGCAGGTCGGGATGATCTACTTTGGAGGTATCGCGGTATTCGGGCTTCTCATGCTCATACCGGGCGGTACAAACGAGCGGGCTCTCAAGGGTACCATGGGGTACGTGGTCTCAGATGTCAAGAAACCTGATGAAAGGGACATTGTGTTCTCTAGGCGTATTCTCAAACCGGGCACTAAAGAGTACAAGGAGTACTATGAAGCCCACCCTGAATGGGAGGCGATGGACAAGAAGATCAGGGACTTGGGTGGTATGTTCGCGTCCGGTGGCATCGATGACGCACCTATGAACAACCACATGATCCACAGCGGTTTCATGATACCAAGGTACCTCTCCGAGTACGCGGTAGGGGAGCCAATTGAAGGAAGCCCCAAACCAGATGTCACTATACAGGAGGCAACGGAGGTAGTCAAGAGCTTCACAAAACACCTGGGCGCGAGCTCCGTTGGTGTATGTGAACTCAACCCCAACTGGGCCTACTCCCATAGGGGAGAGGTCCATGAGGATAAATGGGATGACTGGGGAAAGGAGATCCCTGATTTGCCTAAGTATGCTGTTGCTTTCACAGTTGAGATGAACTTTGAGCACGTAATGACTGCGCCCCATACATCGATGGAGGTGGAGGTAGGGTACAGGTACGCGCAGGGTGCTTTCATCAGTACTATGCTTGCTCACTGGTTCCAGGGTATGGGGTACAAGGGTGTTGCCCAGCAATCAAGTCATTACGATGTGGTTGTTCCTCCAGTTGCGGTTGACGCCGGTCTAGGGGAGATGGGTAGGCAGGGGTACATGATTACCCCAGAACATGGCACGAGGACCAGAGCCTTCGCGGTGTTGACTGATATGCCGTTGTTACTAGACAAGCCCATCAGCTTTGGGGTCGAGGAGTACTGCAGGGTATGTAAGAAATGCGCCACCACATGCCCAAGCAAGAGCATACCCATGGGGGATATGGTTGTTCACAACGGGGTCGAGAAATGGAAGGTGGACAGCTCGACTTGTTACGAGTACTGGCATCAAGTTGGGACCGGCTGCGCCATATGCATGGCTGTCTGCAGCTTCGGTAGACCCAACACTCCTCTTCACGCTATCGTGAAATGGTTCATCAAACGGAAGAACCCAATTGCGTTGAAGATATTCCCGCATATTGATGACCTCTTCTACGGGAAGGACTGGAAGCCCAGAAAGGTCTCAGACTGGGTCAAGTACAATTAGGTCCTGCTTCGGTAAACCCTGGGAGGGTACTTCCTCCTGTTTTTCACCACTTCTACTATGACACCTTTAACGCCAAATAGCGGATGGTTGTAACAGAGACCCCGACGCCATTTTTTGCCGAACTATTATTATCGCCATACTTCCTTAGGGGAGAACAATGAGCATAAACGATGAAGAGGAAATCCTCTACGACTGGTACACGAACCCAATCCATCGTACTACCTGTCCCAGATGCAGCTTCCAAAAAATCAGCGAACTAGAGTACGCCAAAGACAAAAACGGACAGGGAATCATATACAGGTGCCAAAAATGCCTATACGAGTACGGCATAGAAGACGAGTCCCAAGCATACTTTGACAAAAACGCTAACCCTACACTTTACTGGCAATAGCGTCAACCTTACACTTCGTGCGGTATGTAGGATCCATCAAAGAACGAAAAAACAAAGTTTTATCGTCTTTTTTTCTTCTTTTTTACCAATTCCGTTCGTTTAACTCTCCAATTTCCTGGGGGTCTTTCTGGTTTTTTATTCGCCTTTTTTTTCCTAATTTGTCTTCTAGAAGGCACAAATATCTAGTTAATTATCTTCTGAAACCATATAAATTCCAACTATTATTGAAAATCAATATATCTTCGTTAGTTGTGATATCCGTCTTCTCTTCTGATCAGGTCGTATAGTACTTGGTAAGCCTTGGGTAGGTCTTTGTTGTGGAAGAGGAACAGGAACTGAGTGTGGATGTTGGACATGTTGAGTATGGGTATGTTGTTGAATGCGAGGCCCCGAGTGAGGAGGTAGTAGAACCCAGGTATCTCGCAGGTCTCGTAGGGCACAGACATGAAGATGGCTGCCAGGCCTGTTCGTTTGGTGACGGTTATCTCCTGTGTTATGAACTGGTCCAGCTTGTCCATGTGTCGCTCATTGGTTATGACCGTCACGTTGTTTGTGCCCTGGATGATACTCAGCAGGTCGCCGTCCTCTACCCTGATCTCCCGGTGAAGCCCGTTGAGACTGTCCAGTACCTCGTCTGATTTCCTTACGACGTACTCAACGAGATGGGACTTTGTGGACAGGTCGGTGCCATCCAGTTCGATCCGTGATAGAGCTGTCTCCTTCCTGTCTTCTAGTCTCCTGAGGGCCATGCTGATGGTGAGGTGTTTGACTTCCTCACCCATCTCGACCTCCACTTCTGGTTTGAGGTACTGGGCGAGGGCCCCGTGGTTGATGAGGTCCCTGTTCATGCACTCTTGGATGAAGGGCTTGTCCCGCATGAGCTTCCTTACGACGTGGGCAACGGTCACCATTTGTTCAATATTTAACAAACTGTATTAATTAAGTCATCCCCGACCATACCCATGGCACTCGATATCAAACTGGTAGACTACTACAACGCAACCGTGTACGGGGACGCCGCCGAGGGGTTCAAACTCCTCTCAGTGTTCGCCGACGTTGGGATAAACCTGCTCGCCTTCAAGGCAGTACCTGATGGACTCAACCAGACCCGATTCACCATATTCCCTGATGATAGCTCAAAGGTGAGCGAGGGAGCCGAGAACGCTGGGCTGGAGATAGATGGTCCACACTCCGCGATACTGGTGAAGAGTGACACCGATGAACCCGGTGAGTGTGCGATGGTACACGAGAAGCTGGCCAAGGCAGGTGTCCATGTCAAGGAGTCCAGTGGGATAGCCGACATAAAGGACAGTTATGGGATCGTCCTCTACATAGAGCAGGAAGACTGCGAGAAAGCCATTACGGCTTTGAAGAATTAAGGGTCGTACCCTACAACAAGTGGTGAAATCACCTCATTTTTATCACTGTATTTCCATGACCGGTTATGTAAAGAACCTAAATATAGCCCAATCTTCAACTGGCTATGAAAACTAGCAAGCCTCAGGCCTTGGTCACCCATAGCTTGACCGAAGTATGTGACAAGGGGAACAAAATCTGTCGTGGGTTTGGGGCTGAACTTGTCAGTGGGTCCGAGGGTTTGAGGCTTGAAGCTGGCGTTGATTGTTATAATTTGATTGATGGTGCTGGTACGTTCGTCGGGAAAATCGTGCCTAGACTAGTTGAAGATGAGATATGGTACGGTGTGAACGAGAATATCAGTGGACCCAAGTCTATGGAGTCGAGGGGAAGATGGCTCGTGGATGACACGGTTTACGATTTCTACAATATTGAGTGCGAAAAATACGTAATAACAGGTCCAAATTAACGATGACACACGATTCAATCAGGCGCCAGATTATCACCATCTCCTTTGTCCTCTTGCTCGCTTTCCCTGTCCAGATTGTGTTTGGGAAGGGTAGCGGGTTTGTTTTTTGTCCACCAGAAGAGGTGGAAGACGTTGTTTCAGAGATGCAGCACGAGGCAGGTGAGGAGGAGCTTCCGTTTGATGCCTTGGAGATGGATGTAAAGTCCAGGGAGCCACTGTTCCTAACCGGGAAAGCCGCCAGGGATGATGTTGAGAGGCTTTTCTATCTTCTTGAAAATGGGTACTCGGGGTACGGGTACTTTGAACAGGCTGGGGATTTTCAGGTTGCTAAGGAGAATATCCTATCCGATCTGGATGGCAAGGTTATCCTGAGGGGTAGCGAGTTATCGGGCATTATTCATGAACACCTTGGGTTCTTACACGACTGCCATCTATCAATCGGAGACCATGGTTACGGTGAACACCATGATTTCTGGTTCGACGAGGAATATGAGCTAGAAAAAGACGATCAGGGGTACTTCATAGAGCACGATGGGGAGGCTCGTGCCATAATCTCTATCAACGGTGAAGACCCGGATGGGTTCGTTTTTCTATCCCTCAGCCCAGATGGAGATGAGATATTTCACCTTGGATTGCTCTCTCCTCAACCCCCTGACCCGCTTGAGGTAGTGCTATCCGATTTGGAGGAGCCTATTCAGGTGGAACTTGTGACGTCTGGGCATGAGTATGGGAAACTTTTCTCGGATACCGTTGTCGGCGGGGTGCCGGTGGTCCGCATCGGCTCTTTCAGTGACCACCATAAAGAGTACATAGACCAGTTCCTTGCCTCTGCCTCCAAATACAAGGATGAGCCGTGTCTGATCGTCGATATCAGGGGCAACGGGGGAGGTAACACGATGTACGCGAGGCAGTGGGTCACCAGCTCCACTGGGGTTAACCCGGGCTCCATCCAGGTTTTCACCGAGCTGGTGAGCGAGACCAGTATGATGGGCAGGGCCAACTATCTCTCGTATCTACTAGATAATTACCCTGACCTTGAGGACCAAGGCTACCCTCAGAAAATTGACCGGTTTATGGGGACCGCGGAGCAGATCGAGACGGGTGAGTCTGAGGCTCACTGGTCCCCTTATAATGTACCTACTGCCAAGGAGATCCCATCTAACAGGACCCTCATTGTTTTGATCGACTCCAACGTCGGTTCGGCAGCCGAGGGGTTCCTCTGCTATCTACAGCAGATGGATAACGTGGTTCTTGTGGGTGAGAACAGCGGCGGGGCTGTGATTTACGGCCAGATGACCATGCACCTGCTCCCCAATAGCCGGCTGCAGGTTCGGTTGCCCATCACTCTCAATATTTTCACTGATCTGGTGTACAGGGAGGAGAGAGGCTTCTACCCTGATTACTGGGTCCCAGCGGGGGAGGCGGTGAATTATGCCGTGGCGGCGGTTAGATCTGGGATCATCCCTACCACTGAGTCCTACGTGGATCAGGTATCGTCTGTCAAGTTTGTTCACCAGATATCTCCGAAGAAAAGTATCGGCGTCTTAGATGTATTCCCCTATGTCCTTTTCCTGTTTTATGGAGGTGTCTTTGTTGTTGTCAACCGGAAGCGTGATTGGAAGTTTTTCCTTGTCTGCAGTGTCTTGGGTGCCTTTGTGTGGCTCTATATTTCCGTGAGAAACCCTTCCCTGAAGCCTGTTTTCCTACTTGCCTGGGTGGAGTATCTTCTCATTGCCCTGTACAAGCGATGGAAAGACCTCACGAACTAGATGCTTTAGCGATGATTTTATCCTTATGTCTATCTAACATTATTTGATTCCAATGAAATCAAGTATAGATTACTTGAAAATTACTACTTTAGCGGAGAACTATGTGCAGACTGGAACCGAGTTAGGTCAGTGGGGTTTATCATTCTACCTGGACCTGATCGATGCGAAGGGTGATGAGAGAAAAATTCTCTTTGACTCGGGGATAAACAAAGACGCCTTACTCCATAACGTCAAATCGCTGAACAAAGACCTCAGCGCAATTGACTGTATCGTGCTTAGCCATGGGCATATTGACCACACGGCGGCTACAGTTGAGGCAGTGAAAGCCTCGGGTGGGGTGCCCGTTTATGCGCACCCACATTGTTTCTACCCAAAATTCTTCCAAACCAAGGAAGGAAAACGGTTTAACATTGGAGTACCTGATGGTCAGAACATCTCAGATATTGAGGCGGCTGGCGGGAAAGTAGTTCTTTCAAGGGAACCCGTTGAGGTGGTCCCAGGTTTATGGACTACCGGGGAAGTGCCCAGGCGTACTTTTGAGAAAAGTAGTGATGGATCAGGTGCCCGAAGGGTCCAGGTGAAGGATGGGGTGGATTATGATGATCTTTTGTTGGATGATCTCTCGTTGTGGTGTGTAGTTGAGGGGATTGGGCCTTTTGTCGTTACTGGGTGTGCTCATGCTGGTATCTTGAACACCTTGATGAGGGTTCAGGAGTTGAGTGGAATGAAGGAGATCTATGGGTTCACAGGTGGGACTCATCTCTTTGATAAAGATGAGGCTGACCTCAAGCGTACGCTGGATGAAATCGGTGAGTTTGGGTTGAAGATGATGTCCCCCTGTCACTGTACCGGGTTTAAACCGACCGCGACACTCTGGAATATGTTCCCGGAGGAGTTTATCCTTAATCACAGCGGAAAAGTCATCGAGCTAAAGAAGCCAGAAGAGTAATTTCTTCTCTTATTCCAGAGTTTTGGGTCTGGGTGAGGAACTCTAGTATCACCATCATGACGATCACATACGCTGGCATGGGTACTGGAGGGGGAATAAGGTGTTCTGAGTTGTACCTCCCTCGGGTGGGACGAAGTAATGGGGGAAAATTCAGTGCTAGCTTAATATTTTTGTTGAGCGTCAACACTACCCGTATGAAAAAGCATAACTGCTTGCCTAATTTATAGGAACTAACGATGGATGATACAAGTGACAAAGAGATTGTGCCTTACGTACAGATCACCAAATCCCAGTTGCGTACATCTATTATTGTCTTCATCATTACGTGGAGCCTTGCGCTGGGCCTCTGGTATCTCAAAGACTTGGATAAAACCATCCTATTCGCACTAAATAACGCAAACTTCGGCAATACAATAACGATTTTCAGCCAACTCATTTCCCGCTACGGTATGGCACTCATCACAGGTGTCAACCTGATACTGTTGCTGTACACTTTCAAGGATGAAAGAATGAAGAACCTACGTCCAGTGTTTCTCCTTACAATTTTATCTTTCTCGATTGCAGGTATCTCAGGCGATCTACTGAAAATGGTCTTCAACAGACCACGCCCGATAATAGCCTATGCCGGAGAACTGAGCTTTCTAACAGACTCAAACTCCCCTGCGTTTCCTTCAGGACACGCTACTAAAAGCGTAGCACTTGCCGTGCCACTGATTTTCAACAAAACTATAGATAATCGAGTTACAACGGTGTCTAAAATATTGGTCTTTTCGACTGCAATCCTCGTTTGTCTGTCCAGGGTCATACTCGGGGCACACTATCTGAGTGACGTACTCGCCGGTGCAGGATTGTCGGTACTATGCCTCCCGGTTTCAGTATTTGCCGCCAACCGTGTATTATCAAAAATGTCTCCAGAACGTTATGAGTTTGCATCGAGAATCTGGATAATTGTCTATATTGCTCTGATGATCTTTGTAGCTATTATTTAACGTAATTAGACACATACTCGTTCGAACAGTAATAATGAAGAAGGGGGGAACTCATGGGGTCACCAATCGTGCCTGTATGGTGTTCCTTCTAGTGTGTTGTCTGGTCCGTGTATTTGCGGTAGGTTTCTGGGTCATATATCGCCGTCATGGCGATCACATACGCTGGCATGGTAAATAGGTAAGAATGTGAGGATATGGGGCTTATCCTCTTGCTTTTCGCTCCAGCTCTGGGTCTACGAGCATCTTGTAGGTTTCTGGTCTTCTCCAGTATGGGTAGACTGTTTTTGCTCTTTCCCTTCTCTGGGTTACCTTGTCGAGGTCGATAGTGGTTATTGTTAAGCCTTCGGTGAAGTCTGGTACCATGCCTATGCAGTCTCTTAGCCAGTAGACTCCGCTTCCCCCGAGCTTCATTGGGTCTGTTCCAACACCGTTGGCGGCTACCACGTATGCGTCACTGATGCTTGATGCTGCTTTGCTGTACATGGCGACACAAGTGTGTACGTGGGCTCCCCAGCACATGGGGGTGAACAGTATCTCGACTCCCTTCAAACCCATGATGCGTGGAACTTCTATTGCCACGATGTCTGTGTCGATGGGTACCGCGATCTTGCCTATCTCTGTGTCGAACACAGGGTACTCGCCGGGTCCGGGCTTGATACCGAAGTGTACCTCCGCCTTGGCGTCTCCGTCTTCGGGGTGATCCTTCCTGAGTTTAGCTATCAACTCACCCTTGTTGGATATTATCCCTGATGTGTTGTAGAGGTCTTCCCCATCCTTCTCGATGATGGTTCCAGGGATGATGAAGATACCAGTCTCCTTTGCCTTCTTCTGGAGGGTATCAAAAGTGGGTCCTGGTATCTCTTCCGCCAGCTCGTAAAGTCTGGTGTTGTCACCGAAGGTTGGTGTGCCTGTTAGCCAGAACTCGGGGAAGAGAATGACGTCTGCTCCCTTGGTTGCGGCTTCGTCGATGAACCTTAATGCTTTGCGTAGGTTTTCCTCGGGGTCTTTCCCGGTTCGGAACTGGACCGACGCGATATTAACTTCTCTCATGACCTTACTATCACGATGTAATTTAGATAACTTTGCCAGTCAAATGGAAAGTTTGTTCAAAAGTGGGGAAAATCAGAGTTTGGGGTCTGGGTCTTTGGTGTTCATTCCGCCTTCTTGGACGAGTAGTCTGCTCATTGTTGATGATGCGTGGCGGTAGGCGGTTGCTTTCTGGTAGTCGGGGTCTTTTATCCAGTCCTCGACGTGGGTTTGGGTGGGGAACTCTAGTATCACCATTCTGTGCTGGTATGGTTCTCCTTCCAGTGTGGTGACTGGTTCTCCCCTTGTGAGGAACCTGCCTCCATACTTTTTGACGGTGGGTGGTGTGAGGTCCGTGTATTTGCGGTAGGTTTCTGGGTCATGTATCGCCATCATGGCGATCACATACGCTGGCATGGGTATTGTTGAGAGTGTAGAGGGATAAGGAATTTTGTGTTAGGTCGATTTTCTGAGGTGAGATCACTGAATCTGATCTTGTTATAAGGATGTGACACGATGCCCATTTGTTTGGGGTAGATCTTTTTTATGAGAAACTTCTCCAAACACCGGTAAAAATAATCTGAGGAATAAGTCATGGACACGGATGAACACAATAGTTTCAAGATATATACCCCCGAAGGGGGGAGTAAAATCACAAAAGAATCATACCTAGCTAAACAAGAGGAATTACGACAAAAAATCACATTAAAGACTCTTGAAAAATGGCTAGGCTTAACCGTAAAACATGACAACCAAAACAAAATAATCTGCTTCCTCACCATGCTTCTAACCTATACTGGCCAAGATCAACTCAACATTGCGTTTAACGCAGAAAGTAGCTCAGGAAAAAGCTACATACCCCTACAACTCGCAGCCTTATTTCCCGAAGATGATGTACAAATCCAAGCATACACAAGCCCCACTGCATTCTTTCACGAGCAAGGAGAATGGGATGAAATAGCTAAAGTCAAAAAAATTGACCTCAGAAGAAGAATCATAATCTTCCTAGACATGCCCCACGACCAACTCCTACAAAGACTCCGTCCACTCCTAAGCCATGATAGACGAGAAATATTAGTCAAAATTACAGACAAAAGCAAAGCACGAGGCTTAAGCACGAAAAGCGTCATTATTATCGGATTTCCAACCGTAATCTTCTGTAGTACCAGTTTTAGTATGGATCAACAAGAAAGAACAAGAGTACTATTACTCAGCCCTGAAGTAACCCCTGAAAAAATTGATGCAAGTATCGATCTTATCGCATTAAAACTGGCTAACAGAAAACTATTCAATCAGGAAATAGAGTCAGACTTGGATCGATTATTTCTTCAAAACCGTGTCTTGGATATCAAAAAGGCAGGCATATCCGATGTAATAATTCCTGAAGACCTTCGAATGATACTTGTTAAACGGTTTAAAGACGATCACAGACACCTGATCCCACGGCATCAACGAGATTTTCCCCGTCTCATCTCACTTGTCAAGGCTATGGCGTTGCTGAATCTTCATCAGCACGAAAGGATTGGACACAACCTCGTAGCACTGGAGGAAGATGTGGAAGCAGCGTATGGTACCTACAAGGGTATTAGTATGTCTAACGAGTTGGGGATTCCGCCTGAAGTGTATGATTTCTATGAAAAGGTGTTTTGTGTTGAGGTAGGTACCCTTGTTGAGGTGGAGGTGGATTCTTGGTGTGAAGAGGAAAACAGTTTGGGGCTTGTTACTCGTAGAAAGGAAATCTGTGTTGAGGAGCAGGTTAGGGGTTTTGCTAGTAAGAAGGATCTTGCGAAAAGGTATTACCTTGTTTTTCACAGTGCAATTGGTCAAAAACGGCTTGTTCGTACCGTCAAACTGTTAGTTGAATGTGGTCTTGTTTTGGAGTCTAGGGATCCTGATGATGGGCGTGTGCTTGTTTACTCCCACCCTGCGGGGTATATATCTCAAGAAAATCCTGAGGAAAACTATACGAAAGGTGCTCTTGGGTTCGCTTAGATTCGCGTATGATTCTCCTTTTTTAGTTTGATTATTTGTGAATAAGAGATTGAAAGTAACAGGGACAATATGGGGGGACTCATCATAGTAGGGCGTATGGATGGATTACATTGAAGCTTGTCCCTCAGTAACCCCAATTGGCGTTCTAAGTGTTCGGTGTTCGATGGGGGGTTCATATTAACTTAAGGACAGAAAAACCACGGAGAAAAAACCACTCAAATCCTCTGAACATCCAAATTATTGAACCTGATGAAAGACAAAACCTCAAACGGCAATGATGTGCAAAGATCTTCTTATAGACCTAGTAGAAAATTGTAAAAAAATCGAAGATCTGAGCTCTCGTTACGGTTCAGGTAAGGCAGATACTGAACTGTGTGCTGCTGTTAGCTGCTAAACACCAATAGTAACATTTCTACCAAACTCTAACGGATCAAATGGAGATTAGGGTTCATTTCCTATCTCTTCGAGAATAGATCTGGAAGGCTCATGACTAGGGTCAAGTTCCAATGCCCTAACGAGATCTTGTTCAGCTTTTCCTATTTCACCGAGTGATAACAATGCTTTTCCTCGTAAATACCAGTACCTCGCATTTGATTCGTCAATCTCCAATGCCTGATCATAGTCCTTGATTGCCCTCCTATAGTCTCCTATCCAGTAATACGCATAACCCCTACGGTAGTATGATTCTGCATCGGGTGTTTTCAACTTTAGTACCCGGTCAAAGTCTCGTGCAGCGGCTTCGAAGAAACCGTAGACCAGGTGAGTCAAACCCCTCCACATGTATTGTTCACCGAGGTACTCCTTCTTTCCATTGGTATAACCCAAGAAATCATCTGTAAAATCACCTTTTGAGTCAATTAACGCTGGTCTTACCTGTGTCCAGTCGTATCTCGGATATGGTTCTGCTTCTTTCTTGACCACGAAAAATGATGCCATCTCAGGAAACCATGTCTTTACTATCAATGTGAAGACGTAGACCATCCCGTACCAGTAGGCAAAGTTAAATGATATTCCAATCAGGCTAAGGTCTGTTACAATCGTTATATCATCGGTATCAATGGGATATGAGTTTGAGAACACAGGAAAAGGCCACCCAAACCGAGTGACTCTATTATAGTTGATATACCCGGTTTCTGTGTGGATGACTGAGATTAATGATAAAACAATCGCCCATCCAATCAGGGCTCTCCTAAGCCTTCTTGTTGGTACATCAGTGTATTGAGCCATTATTAATCCTCTTTTTCATTCTCAAACCAGTAAAAGGTGTCACTTATCCCGTCGAGTTTCCCAACGAGGATTGGTTCTCCTGCTTCATCAAATCGATAGATAGTGTAATCACAGTATTTTCTATCCCCGTTTTCATCAAATTTTGTCCACCCGGATGCCCCGAAGAAGTTATCGGAAATATCAGGAAGAATCTCTTTCACGTTTCTAGCACGATGTGACTGAGTCTGTAAAGTGCCAAACATCATCATATACGCAGCGTCATAGGTTCCAGCAGCGTAGTAATCAAACTCCCGTTCCGTGTATTCCACATATCTGTCTTTAATGCTAAAGAACGGGTCACTCCAAACTGGGGACAAAGAAACAATGTAGATATCAAGTTTGCTTATTGTTTCATGGTGCTTTTGGTCTAAATCATCCAGATTCACCGGGTGATCTGATAGTATCCAGGTATGGTTGGCTAGACCCGGATATTTGTCTACCTCCTCAAGAAACTCTTCAAGCAATGAAACAGAGTCAAAGTGAATCCCGACACTTTCCTTGATATTGGCGATATTCTGGATTACACTCACATTCAAATCCAAACTTGAATAAACCTGGTCATTATAGACAACAACCCCCGTTTCACTCCAAACAAAATGACCAAGGTCTTTTCTCTCATGAACAATGATTGAAGATTCTAACTTGATCTTCTCCGCGAGATATCCCAGCACTTTGGACTGTGCAAATATTGGTGGACTTGTCCTGTACAGATTATCTGGTATTGATAGATAGTTTGTCCTAGAGTTAGGGCTAATCATTATCATGTCGTTATCGTTTAAATACGCCAAGGAGGCTTGAGCTTGGTTTTCCCAGAATCCACCGATCAGTAACGTGATATCCATCGATTTGAATCCTTGTACTTTTTCAAGATGCCCAGCATATTGTCCATCAGCGTTGTCGATAAGAAACTGGAATTCAACATCATACCCAAGTTTACCTGCGTATGTGTTCATGTCCGCCATTATTATCTCCTCAACGAATGGAGTATAGTACTCAAGTGAGGCTGTAAAAGGGGTAATGAAACCATATTGAACTTTATGTCCTTTTAATTTCGGGCTATTCCAGCGTGGATAAGGAGTTGGTGGTGATGGTGGTTTGTGATTTGGAGTGAGTACCCACGATATTGTGTTTCCTAATCCCAACCCAATAACCAGTATACCAATCAAGAGTATTGTTCTCTTCGTCTCCTGCTTCATCTCATATTAATCATACAGATATGAATGTAAATATTATTATTAGAAAAACCAAAAGGTTCTTGTGCCTCAGATTTATTGCGAGATTACTTGATAATCGGAGCATATTTTCTTCTACGGGTTAAGGGTTGAAGAACTCAAGCTCCTATACTCAGGAAAAGTGATCCATACGGGGCATTGAAGATTTGAGTTCTCTTTCAATGTAACATTAGAACGAAACATTAAATTTGAAATATACAAAGAATCAAGTCGTAATGGATTCCTCAATCAAGGCCATATTCGTGATCACAATAGTTTTCGGCTTTTCTATGCAATATATTCATTACACCACAAGTGAACAGAACTATCAAAAAATAAACTCGATAGCTTACACCACTTTAATTGAAGATCTAAACCCTGAAACGGTACTAGAAGGAAAACAATATCTGAATATTACTGATTTCTCGGACGTATATTTCGTGGAGTATCAACGGTTTAAAAGTTTCTTTAGCTGGGAAGAAAACAAAACCATCATTTACTCGGGATCAAACTTGGTTTTTTTGGATACTGAAGACATCCAGTACTATGGATATCAATTCAAAATTAATAGAAAACATCGTACAGTCTTCAGAGAATACGAATGGATGAACCCAATAAATCAAGAAATAGTAGAGATAGAATAAATTATCGACAAAACAGTTCCACGTGGAACGATTCTACTATTCTTGGCCCTGATATATTGTCTTGTAGACATGGTAGATTTATGTAAGAAATCAAGGATTTGATGAGAAAATTCATAATGACTACCTCAATTGCCCATTCTTAATACACGATGCTCCATCCAAGTTCTAAGGTATCATATACTTGGCGAGTATTCGGATCAATATATACGGATGTAAGTGTTCCACTATTGGATTTCCTTGGACTATGATAGAACTTGACTACCCAAACATAACGATCAATTGGCACATCATTGTGAGTCTCATCAATATAATAGATATCAGCACCAACTTCAACATATGATTTCACAATATAGGGTAATGCAAGTGTAATTGCGTCGTCTTTTGAGAGGAAAAATGGCATCAAGTTACCATCGCTAGGAACTCCATCAGTCCGAATCATCTCATCCTGTTGATTAAAGTAAATGGATATCTCTCTTCTAGTAGTATAATCGTCCACTTTGAGATAATAGAAATACCCAACGGCAGTATACCAGTTCTCAGGTTCATGCCTGTTTATCTCAGCCTTCCACTGTACAAAATATTTTGAGAAATAATCCTCACCAACCGCCTGGATTAGGATATCCCTTGCTTTTGCTGATGGTGATCCGGGAACTAGTGCAGGTATAACGGGAAGGGCCCAGTCTGAGTTATATTCCGTCTTACTTACTGAGAGGTTGTCAATCCAATAATCGCCAGGATAATTATCGTTGCCTCTAAAAGTGACGTATCGAATTGCATCCCAGTCAAAATGAGAGGGAATCCATCCAGAATGGACTCCATCCACTGAGACTAAGAATCTTGAATCCACAGAATCCACGATAATTCGAATGTCATGCCAAATATTTTCGAAAGCTGATGTATTGTTCAATATAGGCCAGGCACCATAATCTGTCCAGTATTGCCAATGAGAACCCGCGAAACAGTTTAACATAAACACTTGTTGTCCATCTTCTCTGTTTACTTGTATCACTCCTCGACCATCTTTGATCTTCATTTCAAATTTGATTTCAAGATAATCGGATCCTTGGAAGGGAGGTGTTTTGATTTGAATACGGGTTGAATTAAGATCTCCTCCTGTCTCGTGAATGTGTAGACTTTGGGTTCCTTTGTAACTGGTTTCGTTGGTTATAGTGGCTGAGTCGTGTTTTCCTTCTTGTTCAGTTACCCATTTTGTAGGTAAAGATCCAATTGGCGGTAGTTCGAATGATTCGGATATTTCATTGAGTAGTTCAATAGATTGCGTAGTGTTTGTTATCGAAATTTCATTGGAACCTGTTCCTGCGCTATAATACCAGTTGATAACAAATGATACGTACACATTTCTTTCCTGATCGATCCACCCATGGATCTGCTGCTCCTCATAGCCAAATACATCAAGTGTTAAGACCTCGAATTGTCTAACAAGACCGTTAAGTTCTGTCTGGTTTCTAAGTATTGATACATCGGTGCTGTTCTTGATTGCTCCGAGATCGATAGAGATTCTTACCTTTTCAAGAGTCTCGGAGGTAACCATTAAGAATGGTTCTTCATGTTCGCGATCTTCATTTATCATATAGGAACCGATGGCAGTGATTGTGGCATTATCATTCGTGAGATCAAGCATCGCACCGAACTCTATTCCTTTAATTTCAAATTCGCTATTTGGAGCATAGATGCTTGAGTAGATAATAGTGACTATCAAAAAGGAAGCAATTATTGAGACCGAGGCTTTGATATTCAAATTATTTTCAACGTAAATATGCTGGATATAGATATAAAACTAGAGAATAGAACAGTGCATGGAGGTTCTTTCCTGTGTCTGAGCTTGACCTCAATTATCAAGCCTCGAGTACTGTTACCTGAGTTTTTAATAATCAAAACGTGAATCCTTAGCCTTACGATAGACGTTAAGTATCCATTCCGTCTGTATCTTCCAGTGATCACCCGATGAAGCATGGTTTAAGAGTGGATGACCTGGCGGGAATCAAGTCAATTGGCTCCCCCGTGATATCCCCAGACGGCTCAACCGTCCTATACACCCTAGGCACGATGAACCTCAAAGAAAACAAGACAGACAACAACGTACACATAGTTTCACCGGGTGAGGAACCGAAAAAACTCACAGAATCCGGGAAAGCAGGAATTCCCACCTGGTCCCCCGACGGCGAATGGATCGCGTACACCGAGGGAGAGGACAAAGGAACAGGCATCTGGGTCATGACCGGTGACGGGGAGCACAGGAGGAAGCTCACAATTTATCAGGTTAGCAACGCTTCCCTCGGCTTTGGGGCAGTTGGTAGCACCATCAAGTGGAGCCCAGACGGCTCAAAGATAGCGTATCTGGGCACCGTTGAGCCCCATGACAAGGACTCCAAGATAAGAGTCGTTGACAGGCTCATGTTCAAGTCGTTCTTCGGGTACAGCGACATGAGGCGAAGGCACGTATTCACGGTACCAGTCACAGGGAACGAGCCACCGACCCAGTTAACCTTCGGTGACACCGACGAGCACAGCATCCAGTGGACCCCAGACGGCAAGATAATCTTCGTCTCAAACAGGTCAGGCGAGGAAGACCTGAACATGAAGCTGGACATCTTCGAACTGGACCCCGAGACAAAGGAAGTCACCCAGCTAACAGACACCGTGGGAGCAATTTATCATCCAAAACCTAGCCCAGACGGAGAAAAGATAGCCTTCCTAGCCACCACAAGAGCAAACACCAGCAACGAGAGCACACCCGAGGAAAAACATCTCTGGGTCATGAACAGTGACGGATCAGACTCAAGAGACCTAGCACAAGAATTAGACCGCCTCGGTATGAACCCAGTATGGGCAGAGGACTCCGAGTCAATCTACTTCACAGCCATGGATGAGGGAAAAACACCGGTGTTCAACGCTAAACTAGATGGAACAGTTGAACGAGTACTGGACGGAGAAAAAACGTATGGAAGCCTATCCCTAGGCAACGGAATCCTAGCGTACACCTTAAACGACCCCATCACACCCAACGAGGTCTACATCATGGACGTGGACGAGACCAAACTCACAAGCCACAACACCCTCCCCAAACGCCTCGGCTACCCCGAAGAGTTCACTTTCAAGACAAGCGACGGACTGGACATGCAGGGCTGGGTATACAAACCAGTGGACTTTGACCCATCCAAGAAGTATCCAACCCTCCTCTGCATCAAGGGAGGACCAAGCGGACAACGAGGCTACTCATGGAACCCCGGACTCCAGATACCCACCACCCACGGCTTCATCCAGATCGCAGTCAACTACCGTGGCTCAAGTGGGTACGGACAAAAATTCAGCGACGCCGTCGTAGGGGACATGCTGGGTGGAGAGTACCGGGACAACATCGAGGCACTGGACTACTGCATAGACAAGTACGACCAGATCGACCCGGAGAGGCTAGGCGTATGGGGAGGAAGCTACGGCGGCTACCTCACCAACTGGGCAATAACCCAGACAGACAGGTTCAGCGCAGCCGTTAGCATAAGCAGCATCAGCAACCTGTGGAGCCAGTGGGGGTGCAGCGCCATACCCCTCTGGATGGAAGTCGAGCTCGAAGGCAAACCATGGGAGAAACCAGAGCTCATGATAAGCCAGAGCCCAATATGGCACGCCCACAAAGCCAAGACACCCACACTGTTCCTACACGGAGAACTGGACAACGACACACCAATCTGCGAAGCCGAACAGTTCTTCATGGTCCTGAAAAAGATGAAACAGACCGCCAGGATGGTACGGTACGTGGACGATGGACACGGCATCAGAAAGAAGCCCGGAAACCACTTGGACAGTATGCGACGGGCAGTCGCCTGGTTCAAAAAGTTCGTCTAGGGAAGAATTATCCCTAGATGAGTAAACCTTTCGCTGGTAGCCCTTGAACTATTCTTGGTTAGACCCAAAATAATACCTAAAAAAAGCTAGTTAGGATTGCGATTGAGTTTTAGTTTCTTCGCTTTTCCAGAATCCTCTTGATCCTAGCCATTTACCCAGATAAACTAAGCCTAACATTATTGGTACCTCCCAGAAAAGCCCCATAGTTGTCCCTAGGGCAGCCTGTGACCCCAACCCGTACAAACTAATCGCGGTAGCAATGGCAATCTCAAAATGACTAGAAGAACCAATAATCACCGCCGTTATAGCCTCAGGATATGCTAACCCGACCAGCCTCGTAACCACAAGATTATACCCAACAACCAAGGCAAATCCAACAAGTAATGGGATTGACATTTTAACCATCAAATCTGGGTTATTCAATAATACATCCCCGTTCATGGAGAACAGTACAATTAATGTAGTCAGCAATGCAAGAATCGAGACATTTCCAATAAACGGCTTATAGATATCGTTGAACCACGTTTCGCCCTTACTGGACACCAAGTATTTCTTTGAAACATACCCAACAATCATCGGTAACCCAATAAACGCCACAAGTGAGATCACAAGAAGCCCTCGGTCTATCGGGATATTCTGGATACCCGTTAAGAATGAAACCACTGGAACATAGAGCACAATTATTGTGATGGTGTTCAAACTCGTGTTGATGATATTCTGCTCTTGATTTCCCTCAGATAGCGAACCCCATACAAGAACCATGGCTGTACATGGACTTGAACCAAGCAGTATCGCCGCTACAATGAGCTGATCGTAACCTACCAGGAAGATTTTCGCCAGATATGCAGTTACGATTGGTGCCACAATCCAGTTTGAGATTGTAGTCAATAGAATCGGTTTTGGGTTTTTCATGAGTTTCCTAAGCTCTTTCGTTTGAACGTTAAGCAAAGCAGGATACATCATAAAGAAAAGTAGTATCCCAATGGGTACGGAAATTCCTCGGATTTGCCATGCGTCAAATGCTTGGCCGAGTGCTGGGAAGTTTTGTGATAGAAATATGCCTATTGCCATACAGACAACTACCCAGACCGCTAGATATTTTTCAAATATATTGAGATGAGTTTTTTCTTGGGACATTTAGTATTATACAACCTTGGATTTTTTGAATAGAAAAGAGGTTAGGGGTACTTCCATTTATTCCCCTGTAGCCTTGCGTATGTTGCTCGGATATATGCGATCTGTCCTTTGTGGTGTGCGATTTCGGCCAGATAAGCAAATAATCCTTCTTTCTGTTTCCTTGTACCGCCCCAATACTTGACTTCTTTCTCAAGTTGGTCCTTACTTAGGTTACCAAGTTCAGGTAGCACAGTAAGTTTTCCTTGTTCGATGTCTTGAACAAGTTTTTCGATAGCGGTGACCGCTTCCTTGTAGTTTGGATCCCAGTTCTTTGGGCTCCATTCTTTGTCTTCCTTGATTAACCGAGGCATATTGAGATTAATGATACGACTCAGGTGATTCAGTTGCCATACTATGTTGTTTGATTCTGGGGTTGGTTTCCAATTGGATTCCTCTTGAGTTAATCCTTCTATGGTTTTCTGTAATCTTGTGAAGAGGAAATCCGCGTTTTCTTGGATTATTGATGCTTGTTCTGACATGGTGTCACTTCTTGTTTATTCGCAGCATCCTTTTGCTTCGGTTTTCACTTCTTTTTTATCAGAACAACCGCAATCGGATTCTGTTTTCATCTCTGACTTATCTGAACAACCACAATCTGATTTTTTATCGTCAATCATGTTTTTTCACTTACAACCATATAGACATTAACATATTTAAATATTATAATATATTGATGTTTCCTATTCCGTTTACTCAGGTCTAAAGAGTTGCGACAATCGATGATTTTATCCAAACCCACACTCTTCCAATCTATGGTCAAAGTCTTAGTGGTCTACGACAGCAAAACAGGCAACGTCGAGAAGATGTCAGAGGCGGTCGCCGAGGGTGTATCCTCAGCTGGAGGCGACGCGACGGTGGTGAAAGCCGGGGAAGCAGACATCGAGTCCCTGCCAAACTATGATGCCTACGCGTTCGGCTCACCAACCCACTGCGGCACCATGAGCGCCAAACTCAACGACTTCTTCAACAACAAACTCCACAAACACTGGGGAAAACTAAGCCACAAGGTGGCAGTAGCCTTCACGTCATCGGGAGGGTTGGGCGGGGGAAACGAGATAACCCTCATGAGCATCATCAGCGTGATACTCAACTTTGGGATGATAACCTTCGGCGTCCCCGACTACGTCTCAAAGGACGTGACCCTCCACTACGGCGCAGTCGCCATCCAGAAACCAGACGAGCACACACTAAACGCCTGCAGGCTCCTAGGGCAGAGACTTGTACAACATACCAGGATAATCAAAAACGGACTGCCCAATCAGTAACAAGGGGGAGGGGAGGGGGTACCGCGTCCAAGCTGAACCCAGTACCCTTTCGGTAAAAGAAGCTCTAAAATGGCTTATTTCTGATCAAATAGTATACAAAAACGTCACTCACCAACGGGGTTTAAGGTACAAAAAGCGTCAAGATAAGCCCTTTTTCCCGTGCCAGTAAGAAAAAAATGCACAAACTTACCGCTAGCTGAAAGCAGGAAAATAATAAAAAAGATACAACTGTAGAGTGGGGTTAGGCCACGTAGATGGCTGGCCTGTAAGGCTTAGATCGACCCGCCCGCTTCGCAGGGTCCTCAATCCAAGGATCCGACTCCGCCGCGATGATAACCTCTGCCTTATACTCGCCCTCGATGAAACTCAACGAGTCCTGCAGTATACCAACCTCGTTCAGGTGACCCATCTTGATCCTCATCGCCCTGTCCTCCTCGGGCAGCTTGATGACATCTTCAACGAGACCCCTCGCGTAGCCGGGAATATCCTTGGCGCGTGCCTTCATCTCCTCGTCCTTCAACGAAGCCCGGATCAGAGTCCCGACATCCAGCTCGCCTTTCTGGGCTAACTTGAGTGCTTTCATGTAGACCTTCCACTTCCAACCGTCAGCCGTGTAAAAGTACACCTTCTCCGGCTCGATGCCGGTAACCTTGGTGATCTTCTGCACATCCTCCAGGCTAGTCTGGATCACGTTCTCGATGATCTCGCTCTCCTTTGAGACATAATCCTCGTTAATCTTTGGCCAATCAGCGAAAGCGATGAAACCTTCTCCACCCATCAACTCCCAAACCTCCTCCGCGAGGTGTGGAGCGAAAGGAGTCAGCATCCTGACCTGAGTGTCCAACGCAGACCATTCAACGTACTTGACCGCCTCAGCCCTCTCCAGGTTACTCCTCTCCTTGGAAACACGCTTCCTGTACCAGTCAAAGTCACCGTTCAGGTTGTACAGCGCAGAGTGAACCGTCTTCCTGACCTTCAACTCGACCATCGCCTCGTTTGCCTCGGCGATATGCCCCTGTAGCTTGGATAACATCCACCTGTCGATATCTTTCAGGTCATCTGGGCTACCCTTGCCCTGCTTGATTATGCCCTCCGCCTTCGAGTAGAACCTCTGCAGCGCGTCACCCAGAGTCTTCGCCAGATCTGGGCTAAAGTCCGCGTCCTTAAGTGGCTCAGCCGTGATCATCAGGCTTGTCCTCAGCGGGTCAGCGCCGAACATATCGATTGCGTTGATCAGCGGGATGATGTTGTTGAGGCTCTTGCTCATCTTGCTTCCCTCCATCAGCACCGATCCGTTAACTGTGATTCCCTGAGGCCACATATCCCTGTCCCAGATTCCGTTGTGGCAGAACACCATGTATGTAAGGTGGTTACTGATGAGGTCCCTACCGCTATGCCTCGCGTCCGGTGGATAGAAGTAGTTGAACTCAGTGCTCAGCTCCTTCAGGTTCTCCTCGGGGTATCCAGTGTTCGCGGCTACCTTCGCCGAGTCTCCCTTGTTCAGGAATATATAATCCCAGAACTCCTCAGTCAGCTGCTCAGGCTGAGGTTTGACCTCGTTTATGCCCTTGATTACCGTGTAGTACGCCATGTAGATGACCGAGTCGCTCAGCGCCTCGATGGTCCACTCTGGCTCCCATGGCAGTGGAGTACCCAAACCCGCCTTTCTGGCACAGGCCTTCTCCCTTAGCCAGTCAACGACGTTATGGAACTCCTGCTTCAGCTCACGGGGCACGATATTCGCGTTCTCGATGTTCTCGTGGGCCAGTTTCTTCCACTCTGGGTCACCATAGTTGATGAACCACTGGTTCTCGAATATCTTGACAACGACCTCAGCTCCACACCTGCACTGAACTGCCTCCAGCATCTCGTACATTGTGGTTGCCTTGTCGTCAGCGATTATGTCCGCTTTGACGGCTTCCTTCGCCTGCGGAACCGGTAATGAAGAGTACTGTCCTGTGCTCTTGACCATTTTTCCGCCGTGGAACTCTGCGCTGTAGATCTGCTTTGTAGCCTTCTCCAGGTTGGGGTCGTTCTGGTCCGTGATCTTCATCTTCTCAACGATGTCCCTTGCCGGGATCTCGCTGTAACCGTTAACCTCGATTACCTGGATTGCCTCGATGTCCTTGACATCCTCGGGCTTTAGCTTCTTGAACTTGCTTGCATCCTTCTTTATCTCAGCTTTCAGCTGCTCCAATGCGACATAGTCGAAAGGTGCGTGGGCTGGAACTGACATTACGACTCCCGTTACCGCCTTTGGGTCAACGAATGACGCCGGTAGAATTGGGAACTCATGTCCTGTGACCGGGTTTGTCAGCTTTACGCCGATGTACCTTGAGCCCATGAACTCGTCCAGAATCTCGACTTCCTTGCCCAGTAGCTCCAACTTGGTTGCTGCCTCTGCGCTGACGACCCATTTCTCGTCGTCAACCTTCGCCTCTACGTACATTGCGTCAGGGTTCAGCCACATGTTGGTGATACCGTAAACCGTTTCCGGTCTCAGAGTACCCGCTGGGAAGTAAACGTCATCGTACTTGAACTTGATAATCGTGAACTCCTCTATCTCAGGCTCCTTATCGCCGACTGTATCATGCTGACCAACTGGGTTACCGCAGCTTGGACACCAGCCTACCGGATGGTCTCCCTGTGAAATGTACCCCTTACTGCGCAGCTTCTCGAACTGCCACTCAATGAACTTGCTGTAGTATCCGTCAACGGTGGTGAACTCACGTCGCCAGTCCATGCTGTAGCCGATACGCTGCATCCCGTTCTTGATCTCCATAGCGAAATAGGTTGCCATAGCAACTGGGTCCTCCAGCTCAGCCAGCTTTGCCTCTGGTATATTGTATAGGTTGAGGAATGTGTTGAGTATACTAGGGTCCTTGTCCTTTAGCCTCTCCACCATCGCGAAGAGTGGTGTGCCTGTGAAGTGCCATCCCATTGGGAGTAGCACGTTCTTTCCCTGCATCCTCTGGAACCTCGCGTGAACATCGGTCAGCGTGTATGTTCTTCCGTGACCGATATGCTGCGGGCTGTTTGGGTAGGGGTAGGCTACTGTCAGATAGTACTTGGGCTTCGATGGGTCAGGGTCAGTGTTGAACGCCTCTGCGTCGTCCCACTTTTTCTGCCATTTAGCCTCGATTTTATTCCATTCAACCATGCATAATAACCTCTATCTATGTCCAATAATCGATAGCAAGGAGAATAAAGGTTATGCGTAAAAACAGTTGCGTAAAAATGGGATAATATGGGCTTATTCTAGGACTGCCCGGATCCTCCGCACACCCGCGGAGATTCCCTTCTGCTTCACTATCTTGAAGGTCCCAAGCTCACTGGTGTTCTCCACGTGAGGTCCACTGCAAAGCTCCGTCGAGAAATCCCCAATAGAGTAAACAGTGACCCTTTCACCATACCTGTCACCGAAAACAGCCTGTGTAGCCATCTTCTTTGCCTCTTCCAGTGTGGTTTCAATCATCGATATGGGGATCGCCTTCTTGATCAAATCGTTGACCATGTCCTCTACCGCTGTTTTCTCCTCGTCGGTCAGCTTTCTGTCGAAGTTAAAGTCGAACCGTAGCCTCTCATGGGTGATATTGGATCCCCTCTGGACTATGTCCTCTGAGATTACCTTCCTAAGAGCCTCGTTCAGCAGGTGCGTCGCGGTGTGCAGCTTAACCGTCTCCTTTGCGCTGTCCGCTAAACCGCTTCCAAACTTCTTGGTCGCGCTTGCCTTGGACACTGTCTGGTGTTTTTTAAGCTCCTCCTCGAAACCAGCTACGTCAACCGGGATATTGTTCTCGATTCCCAGTTCCCGTGTTATCTCGATGGGGAACCCAAAGCTCTGGTAAAGAAGGAACGCGTCCTTTCCATCGATCGCGTTCTTGTTCCTGCTGATCCTGTTGAACCTGTTCAAGCCCTTTGCCAGAGTGTTGCTGAATTTCTTGGACTCTTTCCGCAGCTCATCGAGGATTGTTGCCTCGTTTGCCTTCAGGTGAGTGTTATCCTCACCATAAATCCCGATGACCACCTTGGATAGCTCTGAAAGGAACTCTTTCTCGATACCCATCAGCCTGCCATGCCTGATAGCTCCCCTGATAATCCTCCGCAGGACATAACCTTGCTCAATGTTCCTCGGCACCACGCCGTCAGCGAGCAAAAAGGTAGCCGCGCGGACGTGATCCATTACAACCCTGATACTTTTCTCCTGCTCCTCCGGAATTTCCTCAACTTCAAGGATTTCTTTTATCTTCTGGATAAGAGGCGTGAATATCTCTGTCTCGTACACGTTTTTCTTTCCCTGAAGAACGCTGATTGTCCTCTCGACACCCATGCCCGTGTCCACGTTCTTCTGCTCCAGCAACTCGTACTTGCCGTCATGGGTCTTATTGTACTCCATGAAGACGTTGTTCCAGATTTCATTATATTTCCCGCATCCACATCCGGGCTTACAGTCTGGTCCACATGCATCTATGCCTGTATCGTAGAATATCTCCGTGTCAGGCCCACATGGACCTGTTGCCCCCGCGGGTCCCCACCAGTTGTCCTCCTTTGGCAGGTAGTAGATTCTCTCATCGGGCATCCCGAGGCTTCTCCAAATACCTGCGCTTTCCTCGTCCCTAGGCGCATCCTCGTCACCCGCGAACACTGTTACTGATATTCTTTCCACGTCTATGCCAAGCCACTCCTTGCTTGTCAAGAACTCGTAGCTCCATGGGATGGACTCCGCCTTGAAGTAGTCGCCCAGTGACCAGTTACCAAGCATCTCAAAGAAGCTTAGATGGAAACTGTCCCCCACCTCGTCCACATCACTCGTCCTGAGGCATTTCTGTACATTGACTAGCTTTGTCCCGCTTGGGTGAGGCTGACCTAGCAGGTAAGGTACCAGTGGGTGCATCCCAGCCGAGATGAATAATGCGGTTGGGTCATTTTCTGGTACCAGAGATGCATTTGCTATCACGTTATGTCCGTTTTTCTGGAAGAACTCCAGGTACATCTTTTTCAGCTTATTAGAACTAATCAATTAAACCACCTATCTCGCGTTTGTAATTCATTTAAGACCACCTTATGTATAAACAAAACGAAAACTATGCACACAGATGCCTGTTTTTGTTTTTGATTGTTGAAAACTAGTATTGGATTTGAAAAATTAAAAGAAAATAGAAGAGGTTTAACCGAAGAGAGCGCCAAGACCTTGGAGGTCTTCTTCTTCTTCAGGTTCTTCTTCTTTAGCTTCCTCAACAGGAGCTTCTTCTGCAGCTGCGGGTGCGGCTGCTGGTGCTGCGCCAGCTGCGAAAACTGGTGCTTTGAGTGCTTCTTCGATGTCAACATCTGCAAGGGCGGCACAGAGCGCCTTGACTCTGGTTGAGTCTGCGCTAATGCCCGCCGCTGTGAGTGTGTTGGTGACTGCGTCTTCACTGACGTCTTTACCAGCGCTGTGAAGGAGCATAGCGGCATACATGTATTCCATTCTTTTTACCTCTAAATTGATAGACTATTCTATCGACTGCTATCATACAACCACTGAGCCTCTTTTTATTCTTATCGTTTTTAGACCCTCACGCCCAGCAATCGTTAAACATAATGGGCTCTCCCTTTGTCCTGTTTACTATGACTCGTTTGATTGAACGGAAACCCCAGAAAGAATTGACCGCAACAGGCAACAGTACCCTTAACCCATTCACTGAACCCGTAGCAAAAGTCAAGCAGGGTGAACAAATCAAGATATCCACATGGGATGCATACGGTGGAATAATCAATCCAGAGAGAACTTTCCAGCAGGCAATCGAGCAAGGACTGGCGGGGGCACTTAACCCCGTCACAGGACCTATCTATGTTGAAGGCGCAGACCCAGGAGACACGCTTGCCGTTAAGATAATTGATATCGAGATGCCTGAGTGGGGTGGTTCAAGCCTTATTCCCGGTTTTGGAGCACTTGAAGGCTGGCTAAACCTGATGACTCCAAGGACAAAGATCAGTTACATCAAAGATGGAAAAATCACGTACACCACAGACCAAGGAAGAGAGATAGTGTTTGACGCCGACCCGTTCATTGGAACAATCGGAGTTAGCCCCGCATATGAGGCAATCCAGACACTTGCGCCAGGTGCGCACGGGGGGAACATGGATTGCCCCGATGTCAAACCAGGTAACACATTGTACCTACCAGTAAACCAGAAAGGAGCCTTGTTTGGACTCGGAGACGTCCACGCAGTTCAGGGCGATGGGGAGATATGCGGAACAGCCGTAGAGATATCTGCAGTTGTCACAGTTGAGTTCCATGTCGTGAAAAAGACGATCACTTGGCCTAGGATAGAGTCCGATGACATGATCATGACCGTGTGCAGCGCGCGCCCGCTTGAGGACGCGGCTAGACTTGCATACCGGGAGTTGATCAACTGGATGGTGTCCGAGTATGGCTGGGACCGTGATGACGCGTACATGTTCTGTAGTCTTGCAATGAAGTCTAGGATAGCACAGATAGTTGACCCACTTTACACGGTGGTCGCAAAACTACCCAAGAACCTTCTCTAGTTCTCAAGTTTCTTCAGGGCTACTGCCCACATTTTCTCATTTTTGAGGATCTCAGACACCCTTTCAATCTCGTGTTCATATGTCTCAAACTCCTCGTCGGCGTCAATTACCATAATAGCGAACTTGCTCTTCTCATGCCTGATGCCTATTAGTTTGTAGTTTCCCGCCCTGAGCTTGATTTCATCTGGGCGCTTCTTCTTTGAAAACTGGAAAATTGATTTTATGACCTTGTTTGAGATGGATTTTGGTAGTTTCCAGCCATCGGGTGAAGTGTAAACCTGTTTTCCGAACAACGTCTTTACAACAACAGCCACTCGAACCTTCCTTGGAGCTGGTTTTATCTCGTTTATCACCGGTTTTTCGATGTGGTCAATACTGAGGGTTGATGTCCTGCCATTTGAAGCCTTATCCATTAGGATATCCAACTGCTGCTTCCTGAGCATAACATACTCAGTCGGATCGATATTATCGTCCTTGAGAAGGTCATCAATCTGTTTTAGCCCCTCATCGTACATCACAGGAGTTCCAAAGTTGGATGTCGCCATAGAGAGGTGTTTCATATCGTTCGGAATCTGAGCTGGTGCCGCCTGGGCGGTTTGGACAGTAGCCTCCTGCTGCCTCTTCATAGCAACCTCTGTCTTCCACGCCTCAATGCATAGCTGGCATGTCTGAAATGGCACTTGAGCTGTCTTGAATGGACATTGTCTGCCAGTCACAAAGATACAGGGTTTTTTCTGACTCATGATCCATCCTTCTCCTGTATCACTATACTTGACATATAGTAATCAGTCGCCAGATCTTCTTTCTCGAAGATTACATAAATTGTCTTTGTCGCCTCACTGGCAATTGTTACTTCCCATGTCCCATAGATCTCTGTGAGTTCCTCATATGCTGTCGAACTCCAGCTTCCCGAGTCAATCTTTGACTCATATGTCGTGACTGCTCCGGCCTCAATGGTCTGTTCGGATGAATCCGTTGGAATAATCGTGACATAGGTTGTTGCAGTAACTCCCAGCCTGTTTGTGACCTCCAGAGTCCCTAAGACTTTATGGTGACCCAATGGTTTTGTCTCGTACACGGTTAGAAAAGCTTCAGACCCCGTATACTTACTGAGGCTTGAGAACTCTGTGTTAACCTCTATAGTCTCCACTGTGAACGCCTGGGTATATGTGACAAATATACCCATGAGTGCTAGAAATATGACTATATTACGTCGCTTCACAGTGAGGTCTCTACTCTCCTTTCCTACCCGGCCCTATATCTCCTTCCTCTGTAAACAAGTGTTTAACGATAATATACACATAGTATTCATTCATTAACGCATCGTAATGGTCCAGAAATAATTTCATAAACGTGTTAAAATCTACAATGTTTACGACAGAAAATTACATCTTCTAAAGCGGCTCATATGCGGTCATAATGGCACTTTTTCAATGTTTTTCATCAAAAGTTTAGATAACTTTTTTATCTTAAGCTTGTGGTTTAGAGTTGCTGAATCATGCAGAGCTACGTATATATATGTAGAGACCTGTAATGCTTCAAACATCTGGGATAGAAAGAAAAATGACAACTGCATACGACGTACCAGCAGACGTACTAATTGACAAGCTCTCAGCATACCTAAAGGAGAACATGAGGGAAATACAGCCAGCCGAGTGGGCAGGCTACGTAAAGACTGGGAGCCACGTTGAACGGGTCCCCCAGAACCCCGATTGGTGGTATGTGAGGAGCGCTAGCATGCTCAGGAAACTATACATGAATGGTCCTGTAGGCGTGTCTCAGCTCAGAAAAGAGTACGGTGGACGAAAGAGGCGTGGTGTAAGGCCCGCACATTTCGCAAAGGCTGGCGGTAACATAATCAGGACCATCCTTCAACAGCTAGAGCAGGCAGGACTTGCTCAGAAGGAAGGTATGAAAGGTCGTGTTGTTTCAGGAAAAGGCAGGAGCCTTCTTGACGCAATGTCGACACAAATCAAGCGTGACCTAGACAGGGAACGTCCAGAACTACAAAACTATTAGTGAAATTAAATGTCTTCAGAAGAGGATCTAGCAGCCATAAGGCAGCGTAAAATAGCGGAGCTACAAGCTCAGCAGGCACAGCAGGGGCAGGCAGCGCAAGCTCAAGCCCAGGCACACGCCGAAGCTGAAGCTCAAAAGTCCGCGCTTATGCGCAAGATCCTGACACCTGAGGCAAGGGAGAGGCTCCAGAACGTGAGACTGGTCAAACCAGAGTTCGCGTCACAGATTGAAGTCCAGCTACTCCAGCTGGCTCAGGCTGGGAGAGTGCCTTTACCGATCAATGATGACCTTCTGAAACAGTTGCTGACCCAAATACAGGGCAAGCAAGCTAAGAGGGACATAAGCATAAGGAGAGTATAAAAAAATGGCAAGGAATAAACCACTGGCTTACAAGCTGCGACTAGCAAAGGCTGGCAAGTCCAAGAAATCGGTGCCCGCATGGATCATCGCCAAGACAAGAGGCGATGTCAGGTGGAGCCCAACAAGTAGACGCAACTGGCGCAACAGGAAACTCAGAGCTTAGGAATGATCAATAATGTCAGAACTAGAAAGAATTTACACGGTTCCTCTTGGAAGAGCATGGATCGTCCAGAAGTTCCGTAGAGCAGAGAAAGCAATGATGGTTCTCAAGGCTTTCAGTGAACGCCACATGAAACCCTCTGAGCTAATCATCGATCCCTCAGTAAACGAGGCGATCTGGGCTAGAGGCATCAAGAATCCTCCACGCAAACTTCGCGTTAAGATGACGAAGGACAGTGACGGCGTAGTAATCGTCACTCTGGCGGAGGCTTAAGAATGAGCAAGATGTACCGCATCAAAGGCGAGATCATGAAGCAGCACTTCTTCGAGCCACTAACCTTTAACACCGTTATCAAAGCAGCCAAGGAGGCTCATGCCATCGAGCGTATCTACGCAGAGATGGGAAGCCGCCACAGGGCCAAGCGCAACGAAGTTAAAATCGAAAGCGTTTCTGAGGAACAGGTCGAGTAACTTGTCCGCAGGTCTCCCGCAGAAAGAAAACCAGCTCAGGCAGATAGTGGCCGAGATGCGCCAGATGGAGGGTTCCGTAAATGTCCTCCAGCAGCGATTTTCTCAGGTAATGGCGGCTGTCTCAGAGCTTAGACTGGCACAGAAATCACTGGGAGACCTCAAAGAGACTCAACCAGATTCTAATCTTCTTGTACCCGTAGGCGGCGGCGCTTTTATCGACGCCAAGATGGGTTCAATCGAAAACGTAGTAGTTGGTATCGGTGCGGGTGTCTCCGTTGAGATGCAGTACGATGCCGCTGTTGAGGATGTCACAGGTAGACTCACAGAAATGGAGAAAGCCCAGACAGCCATTGATCAGCAGCTCAGGCAGATTCTTGCACAGATCGAGTCTCATCAAAGCATGGCCGAACGGTTATCCGCGGAGATTCAGGGCACAGTGCAGGGATCAATCTAATGTTTGAAAAACTACGTAAAGGCCTCAAAGGCATTGTTAATAAAATCAGCAACTCAGGGTTCACTGATAAGGACCTTGAGCCACTTTTATGGGATCTTCAGCTTCAACTCATCGGCAATGATGTCGGAGTAGAGGTCGCGGAGAAGATATGTTCCGAGATGAAGACTCGTCTCATAGGCACTGATTCCCCCCGATTTGGAGGCAAATCAGATGTCGTGAAAAAGGCGCTCACAGAGGCACTGGAGACCGTGATGAACGGCGGCAACAAACTTGAACTCATGAAGTTGGTAGAAGAGTCCAAGAAGAAAGGCGAGCCTTTCAGTATCATGTTCGTTGGAATAAACGGCACAGGGAAGACTACTACAATAGCCAAGGTCACCCACAAGCTCAAGAATGCTGGTTACAGCGTCGTGCTCGCCTCGGGCGACACGTACCGGGCTGGGGCCATCGAGCAGCTTGAGGAGCATGGGAGGCGGCTTGAGACCAGGGTCATCCGGCACAAGTACGGTTCAGACGCAGCGGCTGTCGGTTTCGACGCTATCGAACACGCGCGGGCCCAAGGCATAGACGTTGTACTGATAGACACGGCTGGAAGGATGCAGACAAACCGCAACCTCATGGATGAGCTCCAGAAGATGAAGCGGGTGGTTGACCCCAAGTTGACTATTATGATCCTTGACAGCCTAATCGGGAACGATGCAACTGAGCAGGCGATGACTTTCAACAAGCAGATTGGGTTTGATGCGGCTATACTGACAAAGGTGGACGCGGACGCCAAGGGAGGAAGCAGCCTGAGTGTATCATACCTCACAGGTAAGCCTGTTCTATTCATTGGGGTCGGTCAGGAATACGGTGACCTTCAGCCTTTCGACGCGCAGTGGTTCGCAGAGAAACTGTTGGGAGAGTAAACCTTAACTAGTATTTCCCTATCCAATGGGTGAATAACATGAGTCTAAATGAGTTTTTCCAGTCCGCGGGGCGTCTCCTGAGGACGCTGTCGAGGCCAGACTGGAAAACATACTGGATGAGCATCAAAATAGTGTTCGCAGGGATAGGAATAATTGGTGCAGTTGGTTTCTTGATCAGGCTCATGTCTGTAGTGCTACAGCCGATGTAGTGCTAAAAAAATATATTAAAAAAACCCTTTTTAGAGTTCCTTATTGTACGGGTATTTTACGTAGAACACGTACATCAAAATGGCGAGGAACCCGACCGCAACTATTGCGACCTCCTCGAATTCAAGGAATAGGAGACTCATGTCATGTGTCTCTTCTGCGATAAATGAGAGTAAAGCTGATAGTCCCATAATTTTCACCGTTCACATACCATCCTCTATCCTGTTTTATATGTCTTCCCGAAAAACCCTGAAAATATTTTTTTTCCGTTATAGTAGGTAACCAACTATTCAGGTGTCATGAAAACACCTCTCTCTTTCAGCAATGTATATATCTACGCACTTGATAATGGAAGGTGCATCGGGCGTGGTCTAGTTGTCCGAAAAAACAATACGAACTTCCCTTTACGCGGTAAAGGTTACGAACGGTCAGGAGAAGACAGTAGCGTTAATGTTGTCTGATAAAGCCAAGGTTGACAATGTCCAGATCCAAGCTATTTTAGCCCCAGCCGAGTTGAGGGGATACATAATCATCGAAGCCCCCACACCTCACGTCGTGGATGAGTTAATCCGTGGTATGAGGCACACGAGGGAACGAGTTCAGGGAACAATCAGCCCGGACGAAGTAGACCACTACATAGAAACTAAGGCGGTCGTAGAAGGCTTAGACGAAGGAACACTGGTCGAAGTAATCGCCGGTCCCTTCAAGGGAATGCAGGCACGTATCGTACGTGTTGACTCATCCAAAGAGGAGGTCACCATCGAGATACTTGAAGCCGCATTCACGCTGCCTATTACCGTCCATGCTGACTATGTCCGAGAACTCAAAGGAGTACAATAATAATGGTAGAGCAGAAGTTCAACTTCATCGTAAACGGCGGCAAAGCAACTGGCGGCCCCCCAATTGGTCCAGCACTTGGACCAACTGGAGTCAACATCATGCAGGTAGTTAACAAAATTAACGAAGAAACCGCTGAATATGATGGACTACCGGTACCCGTGGACGTTACCATTGAAACCGACACTAGGACTTTTACAGTCGTAGTCGGGATGCTAACCACTTTTGCCCTAATTAGCCAGGTAACTGGCATAAAGAAGGGCTCGCAGACTCCAAACACGAACTTCGTTGCAGACATGACCTTCGATGATCTTATCGGGATCGCGAAGAAGAAGAGGGCAGGCATCTATGCCGCCACTTTGAAGAAGGCTGTAAGTGAAGTTCTTGGAACATGCCAGAGTGCAGGCGTTACAGTGGATGGACGACCCGCAGGAGAGGTTCAGGAAGCTATCAGGGCAGGCGAATTCGACGCCCAGGTAGCGGAGTAAACCTAGTAAAAAACTGATGTGAGAATAAAGAGGAATCTGAAATGTCACTTCCAACAAAGAAAATAACCGAAGCCGTTGAGAAAGCTAGGGAGGTATCTCCAGCTCGTAACTTCGAGCAGAGTTTCGACCTTGCCATCAACCTAAGGGAGCTAGACATGAACAGGCCTGACAACAGAGTCAACATCCGGTTCCAATTACCAAACGGTATTGGGACCCGGAAGGTACTCGTGTTCGCCTCGGGCGACCTCGCGCTGAGATCAAGAAGGGCAGGAGCCGATGACGTCATCGAGCCCGACGAACTTGCTCAGCTTGTAACGGACAAGAAGGCAGCAAAGAAACGCTTTGCTGACTATGATGTGTTCGTTGCTGAGGCACCAATGATGCCAACAGTAGGTCGTGTCGCAGGACCGATATTGGGACCCAGGGGAAAAATGCCAACCCCTGTACCGCCACAGGCACCCATAGACAATATCCTCGACCGCGAGCGCCGCACAATTGTGCTTCGCAGCAGGGATAAACCGTTTATCCACTGCATAGTAGGAAAAGAAGGAATGAGTGACGAGGAAGTCACCCAGAACATCGAGACGGTTCTTAGCAACCTAACAGCCGCAACGAAAAGAGGCTTCGCCAACATCAAAACGATGTACGTGAAGCTAACAATGGGGGACAGCGTCAAGCTAGTCTAGGTGAAATGACCATGAGTAGCAACATTCCATCCGAAAAGAAGCAGACCGTTCAGGAAACTGTCGAGCTAGTCAAACAATACCAGATCATCGCAGCCGCTGACCTAACAAAAGTCTCAAGCAGCATGCTACAAGATATGAGGAAACAGCTCCGTGGGATGCACAACTTCAAGGTCGTCAAAAACACCTTGATGCGTATCAGCATGGAGCAGGCCGGACGAGAGGGGACACAGGAGTTCATTGACGCAGTCAGTGGACAGAACGTGTTCATGTTCACTAACGGCAACCCATTCAGAGTAGCAATGGAGCTTGACGCCAACAAGGTCAAGGTATTCGCCAAGGCAGGAGATTTCGCTATGAACGATATCGTCATGTCTGCGGGTAACACAGGCCTAAGCCCCGGACCCCTTATCGGGTCATTCGGTGTGCTGGGCGTAAGGACCCGCATCGAAGGAGGAAACATATGGGTCGTATCTGATACCACCGTCTGTAAAAAAGGCGAGGAGATCAGTAACGAGCTAGCTGACCTACTTACGAGAATGGATATCCGAGCATCCGAGATGGGCTTGAGCATCAAGGCCGTCTGGGAGAATGGCGAGGTTATCCCAGGTGAAGCACTGGTACTGGATCTGAGCGAGTACAGGTCAAAGCTGGATAATGCAATCGGAAACGCGTTCAAGGTAGCCATCGAGGCAGCCTACGTGACTCCGGAGACAGCCCCGACAATCTTGTCGAAGGCAGCCCAGCAGGCAATGTCCGTCGCCGTAGAGGCGGAGTGGCCAACCGAAGAGACCATCGCGCTCTTGATCGCAAAAGCATCAGCCGAAGCCAAGAGTCTTGCCAGCACGGTTGGCAAGAAAATGGCGGAAGCCTAACCCATTTTTTAAATTCTTTTTAATTAACTTCATTCACTAGATTATACCATGTCTGATCCACTCAAGGATTACAATGATAAACGCGATTTTGGTGAGACCTCTGAACCAGAGGGTACTGTTGGAGAAACCGGTGGTCATCCTGTGTTCGTGATCCAGAAACATGATGCAAGTAACCTGCACTATGACCTGAGGCTGGAATTGGATGGTGTTATGAAGTCCTGGGCAGTCCCAAAAGGGCCGTCCATGGACTCCAAGGTGAGGAGACTGGCTATTCCAACCGAGGACCACCCCATGTCGTACAACGACTTCGAGGGCGTGATCCCGGAGGGAAACTATGGTGCAGGGACCGTGATTGTTTGGGACCGTGGTACTTTCCAGAACGCAAAGGGTGAGGATGTATCCTTCGCTGACAACTTGGATGAAGGGCACACCACTATACTTCTCAGTGGAGAGAAGCTGTACGGTAAATTCGCTTTGATCAGAACGAAACGAGGAGGCAAACGGCTCCAATGGCTCTTCTTTAAGATGAAGGACGAGTACGCGGAACCGGGATCAGATGTGCTGTCAGGGAAACCAAACAGCGTAAAGACCGGGAGAAGCCTCGCCGAGGTGGCTGAGCAGGAGTCACCATCCGAGATATCTGACTTCCAGTAGCGATACTTCTTTCAACCCTCGTTCCCATGGTTTCGCTATGACTCATCGTTTTATCTCTGTTGTCCAGTCCAGTGTAGATGTGGGCGACCCCCATATCTGCAGTGACTCAATGAACAGGGGAAACATCATTGATGCGATATACGAGCCCCTTGCTTCAAGAATCGGCCCAGGCCGATATTCCCCAACCCTAGCAACCAGTTGGAAGGTGGGAACTGATGGTCTGACCTGGCATTTCAAGCTCAGGGAGAGCGTCCGGTTCCATAACGGCGAGAAGCTCACAGGTAACGATGTTGTTGAGACATTGAAACGCGTCGTAGACCCAGCTCTCGGTGGTGCTTTTGGGACACAGGGCACATACGCCAGTTACATTGGTGATGCGGAGTTTACCTCCCCAGAGAAATATTCTTTCCAGATAAAGACATCAGAGCCAATGGCTGATCTCCTAGACCTCCTCTCTGAGATGCCAATTGCGCCAAGGGACGAGCTAAGCAACCTTCCAAACGAGTACATTGGCTCAGGGCCGTATCAAGTTGGAGGGATGTCACGGGATGAGATGGTGCTGGAGAGTAACCGTAAATATTGGGGCGGCAAGAAGGCGATAGCAGACGAGGTCTCCTGGATAAAAGAGGATGACCCCATTGAACGATCCGAGATGGTTGCCAACAGGGAAGCAGACATAGCCACCTCGATTGGGCTAGCAGGGAACAAGGCTCTGGCAGGCGCGACAAGGGTGAAGAAGTTCAGCATTAAGAGCAGTCTCTGCATAATTTTCATGATGAATTGTGGGGAAGGAGTTTGCACTGATGCCCGCGTCAGGCAGGCGTTGAACTACGGGCTTGACATCGACCAGGTGGTCAAGGAGGTTAAGGAGGGAGCCGCGACACGGCTAAACGGATACATGAACCCCCATCACTTTGGTCACAACAAGGAGTCCAAGGCTTACCCATATGACCCGGACCACGCGAAGAAGCTGCTAGCAGATGCAGGGTACGGTGACGGGATGAAACTTACAATAGACATCCCAACCAGGATGCCAGATGAGGGCTTGGCTGTAGGTGACATGATGAAGGAGCACTATGGCAAGATCGGTGTGGAAGTTGAGGTCGTGAGTTATAGTGACCGAGCGGCTTACGCCGAGATGGTCAGGGACAAGAACATCCACGACATGTGCTGCTTCGACTCAAGCCCCATAAGCACCTTCCGTGTGCTCCGCGAGAAGATACACTCAGGGCACAAGGGACCATGGTGGGAGGGTTATCACAACGAGGAGGTTAACAAGTTCATCGACCTAGCTCAGAGGACCTTCGATGACGAGGTGAGGGAGTCCATCTACAAGCAGGTGTTCCAGATGGTGCGGGATGACGCCCCTTGGGTGTTCTTGTATCGACCCACATTCTACTGGGCGATAAGCAAAAAACTCGGTGACTGGACCCCAACGAGTCGAGGTTCAGTAAAACTAGTCTAGGGGATTATTCCCCGTATGGCTTGGTGTAGAAGGTCAGGAACTCGATGGCGTAACCTTCTGGGTCCTTGACTAGGAATCCTTTCATATCGAGATCGCCTGAGCCTTGGGGTGGGTGGTTTGTTTCCACTCCCTTGTCGTCAAGCATCTTGTGTACCGCGAACACGTCCTCGACGTAGACGCTGAGCATCACAGGTTTCTCGGCTGCTGGCTTGAGGTGTCCTTTTTTATTGTCAACTAGCCCGATGTGGCTGTCCTGTCCAAGCTTGTATATCTTGACCCAGTTCTTGCTCATGACTTCCTCGAACCCGAGGGTCTCTCTGTAGAATGTTGCTGCCTTCTCGATGTCTTCGTAGTAGGTGAAAGTGATTAGTCCTTCAATGCCTTTCATTTTAATCACTATGAAACAGCAGATATGAGATAAAAATGGAGCGACTCAGTAACCGTATGGCTTCTTGATCCACTCAAGAACCTCAAGGAGGTATCCCTCTGGGTCGCGGAATAGCATTGTTTTCATCTCAAGGTATGACTGCTTCTCTGGTGGCTGCTCCACTTCGACGCCCTTATCCTTAAGGTGCTCATACCAGCCATCTATGTCGTCGCTGAACCAGCTGAGCATCACAGGCTTGTCCTCCTTGAACTTCAGGTAACCCTCATGTCCATCGGTCAAGCCTACATGGCTGTCCCCGTGTACCTTGAACACCTTGGCGAGGGGGATATCGATTACCTTCTCGAACCCCATTATATTCTCGTAGAAATCGTTCGCCTTCTGCAAGTCTTTGTAGTAGAAGAACGTGATTGTGCCGTCTATATTCATGGTTCACGTCAACACTTACTCCTAAATAACATGAGCGACACGTTGATGGTATGCTCAATAAACTCAAAGAGAAGCAGGCGAAGGGTGAGATCACCTATGGTTCATGGTTCAGTATATTCCACGATGGTGCAGCTGAGGCACTGGCTAACACCGATCTGGACTGGATTCTGATCGACACGGAGCACAGGGCTGCTAACCCAGAGACAGTAGCCAAGATTGTGAAGACCATTGGAAACACGGGTGCAACCCCGATCATCAGGGTCGCATGGAACAATGTCTGGCTCATCAAGCAGGCACTTGACGTTGGGGCATACGGTATAGTAGTCCCATGGGTCAGGTCAGCAGAGGAGGCAGCCAAGGCTGTAGAGTACACAAAATACATGCCAGAGGGGCTCAGGGGTAGTATGCCAGTGGTTGCAGCCAAGGTATGGGGTGTCACACCAGCTGAATACCTAGCCAAGGCGAACGACAACATCTTTGTCTGCATCCAGATCGAGAACTGGGAAGCAGTAGAGGACATCGACAAGATATGTGCTCTACCAGGTGTAGATGCAGTTATGATTGGACCCGGTGACCTCTCATGTAGCCTAGGTGTCCGGGGTGAGACATGGCATCCAAAGGTCGAAGAGGCAATCGCAAAGGTGCTTGCAGCGTGCAAGAAATCATCTGTTGCGCCCGGAATCGCCTTCGGTAAGAGCCTTGAGCACACGAAGCAGCTGGCAGAAGATGGATTCAAGTTCATCGGAGCAGGTGCTGATGGTGCGTTCATAGCTAAGGGCGTCAAGGACACCCTAGATTATCTGAAGAAATAGTTGGGGTTAAAACCCCGTTTTTATTTTTGCAGTCTTTCCTCTACGAGGTAGTACTTTCCATCTTTCTCGACGAAAGCACCTGACTGGCTCATCGGTGTGGGCATCTGCATCATCATCTCGAACATCGGTGGTAGCCCCAGTTCGTCTGGAGTCATCGCTGTCTCTGGTGATGTTGCGCCTTGCTCCTTGAAGGATTCTGCCAGCTGCTTCATCCTCTCTTGCATCATGGCTGGTGATGGTCTGCCTCTTCCTCCATGCATTCCACCTCCCATCATACCCATTCCGCCTCCCATCCTGCCCATAGGCTGCTTCGGCTTATCCATCACCTCAACGGGTTTGATATACTCAAACTCCACGTCGTCCTTTGTTCCCTTGAACTGGCTCATGTAGAGGTTAAAGTAGAAGCCTTTCTCTGCGAGTAACTCCTCGTGGCTTCCCCTTTCGATGATCTCGCCGTCCCGTATGACCAGGACCACGTCGGCGTTCTTGATGGTGCTCAACCTGTGTGCTATGACGAAAGCTGTCCTTCCCTCCATGAGGTTCAGCAGTGCTTTCTGTATCTGGATCTCCGTCCTCGTGTCTACGCTGCTGGTAGCCTCATCCAGGATTAGGATGGCTGGGTCAGCTACTATGGCTCTTGCGATGCTGAGTAGCTGCCTCTGTCCTTGACTCAGGTTGTCAGCCCTCTCCGAGAGTTCTGTCTGGTATCCCTGTGGCAGTCTCCTGATGAAGTGGTCTGCGTTAGCTAGCTTTGCGGCGGCGATGCAGTCCTCGTCTGTTGCCTCAAGGTTACCGTACTTGATGTTGTCCATCACGGTTCCGCTGAACATGAACACGTCCTGTAGGACGATTCCAAGTTGCCTACGCAGGTCATCTTTCTTGATCTGCTTGATGTCCATGCCATCTATTGTTATGCTTCCGCTCTGGATATCGTAGAACCTAGTCAACAGGTTGACTATTGTGGTCTTCCCTGCGCCTGTTGGTCCTACAAGTGCGATTGTCTGACCGGGTTCTGCGTACATGGATACGTTCTTGAGAACTGGGACATTCTCAACATAGCCAAAGTCGACGGTCTCGAAGACGACTTTGCCCTCAAGGTCATGTACTCCAATGGCGTTCTCGGCGTCCACTAGCTCTGGCTCGGTGTCTATTACCTCGAATATCCTTTCCGCGCCAGCTAGTGCGCCCTGGATGCTGTTGTACAGGTTGGCAAAGTGTCTGAGAGGGTCTGCGAACCTCCTGCTGTATGTGATGAAGGTCGCGATGACTCCAACCGTTACCATTCCTTTGATTGCCATGTAGCTCCCTACACCGGCTACTATTGCGATGTTGGCGTTGCTGAGTATCCCCATGAGTGGGGGTATCAGCATGGCGTAGGTCATTGCTGCTATTCCTAGCTCCTTGACCTCTGTGTTGACCTTCGAGAACTTGCTGTTAACCGTGTCCTGCTGGTCGAATGCTATTACCACTCTCTGACCAGAGAGTGTCTCCTGCATGGTGCTGTTCAGCAAACCCATGCTCTTCTGGAGCGCCCTGAACTTGTCTCTAGTCTTGCCTCCAACTAGCGCAGTCAATGCGATCATTATTGGGAACACTATGAGGCTCGCCAGTGCAAGCCACACGTTGAGGCTGAACATCATGACCAGTATTCCGACCAGTGTTATTGCGTTCCTGATCAACTGTGTGACGTTCTGGGCTAGTGCCGCAGCTATTGCGTCCACGTCGTTTGTTAGCCTGCTCATGAGGTCTCCTGCTGGCTTCTTGTCGAAGTAGCTGAGGCTGAGCGTCTGCATATGCTCGAACAGCTCTTTTCTCATCTTCATGAGGCTTTTCTGACTGATGGAAGCCATCACCCATCCCGCCCCCATAGAGGCGAGTGTGCCCACGACGTATGTCCCGGCAAGTATCGTGATTATGCGTACGAGTCCGGCTTTGTCACCGGTATTAATGAACTGGTCAATCGCGACTCCCTGCAGGTATGGTCCTGCTAGACTTAGCAGTGTACTGCCCACGGTAAGCGCAGACACCAGTATCAGGGTCATCCTGTACTCGCCGAGGTAGCTTAGGAGCCTGATAAGAGTGCCCCGTGCATCCTTAGCTTTCTCGACTCCACCCATTCCGCCTGGTCCGTGTCCTCGTCGTCCCATCCTTGGCGCTGGTTTGTCGTCTTTGCCGTTCTGGTTTGGTTTATTGCCGCTCATTGAGTGGCACCTCCGTCACCAAGCTGACTGTCATATATTTCCTTGTAGATTGGACTGTTGTCCATTAGTTGCGCGTGGTTGCCCTCCGCTACGATCTTTCCTGCGTCCAAAACGAGTATCTTGTCCGCGTTTAGTACCGTGCTGATGCGCTGGGCGATGATGAAGCTGGTGGTATCATCCATCAGCTCCTCCAGTGCTTCCTCGATTTTTGTCTCTGTCTCGACGTCAACAGCACTTGTGCTGTCGTCGAGGATCAGTATCTTGGGTTTAACCAGTAGCGCCCTTGCGATTGCTACCCTCTGTTTCTGTCCTCCGCTAAGGTTGACTCCCCTCTGACCAACTATAGTGTCGTAGCCTTCTGGGAAACCTGTGATGAACTCGTGTGCCTGGGCGGCCTTTGATGCAACCTCCATCTCTTCATCGGTGGCGTCGGGTTTACCGTATTTGATGTTGTCCCTGACTGTTCCACTGAACAAAACCACGTCCTGAAGGCTGATGCCGATGTTTGTGCGCAGGCTCTTCATTGTTAGGTCCTTCACGTCATGTCCGTCGATTGTGATCTTTCCCTCGTTTGCATCGTAGAACCTTGGGATGAGGTTGATTAGGCTTGACTTGCCTGAACCGGTTGAGCCAAGTATGGCTACGTTTTCACCGGGTTCAGCAGTGAAGCTGACGTTTGTCAGAACTGGGTCCCCGCCGTCGTCCCTATAGCTGAAGGAAACGTCATCGAAGACAACCCTTCCTTCAGGTGTGGTCAATATGACTGGGCTTTCCTTCTCCATTATCTCGGGTTCAGCGTCAAGGACTTCCATTACCCTCTTGGCTGATGCTGCTGCAGCTGAAATCTGTCCCGCCATCATTGCCAGCATCATAACCGGGAACATGGTGCTGAACAGGTAGTTGATGAACGCCATTATCTGTCCGATGCTCGTTATTCCTGCGAACACCTGCAGTCCACCGTAGTAGATGATTGCGACTGTTCCAAGGTTCATTAGGGCCATGATTAGCGGGAAGAATATGCTGATTAGCTGTGAAAACTTGAGCTGTGTCTCGAAGAGCTGCATGTTTGCGTCCTCGAAACGCTCGTTCTCGTAATCCCTCCTGACGAAGGCTTTCACTACCCTGATTCCTGAGAGGTTCTCCTGCATAACCTGGTTTAGGTTCTCTAGCCTTTCCTGCACCTTGGTGAAAAAGGGCTGGATTGTCTTGACGAAGAAGAATACTAGGATCAATGTAATTGGCAGCAATGCAAACATGACGTTTGACAGCTGTGGGTTGGTCGCGTACATGATGCTGATGCTCCCGATGAACATCAGTGGAGCACGTGTGAACATCCTGAGCCCCATGATTATCACCATCTGGAGCTGGTTGATGTCGCTGGTCATCCTCGTCAATAATTGTCCCACATTGAAGTCGTCGAGGTTCCCGAAGCTGAGGGTCTGGACCTTCTTGAAGATCGCCTCTCGCAGGTCTGCCTCGAAGCTCCTGCCGGCTTTTACCGATGTTACCGTGTTGCCTACCATGAATACCGCGCTGAGCAGGCTTGCTCCTATCATGAGGAGGCTTGTGTTGATTATCTTGGTCATGTCCTGGTTTGCGACACCGTCGTCGATTATAACCTGGACAAGCCTTGGTATGCTAAGGTCTGCGGCGACAACAAGTCCCAGCAGAATCATAGCCGTAATAATTTCTTTTTTGTATGGTTTGGCGTACTTGAATACGCGTGTTAAGTCACTCATCTTGTTTGTTTCCTATTTTGTTCAACTCTGCTTTTGTGTTATCCAGTATCTCTTTGAATTGTGTCACATCGCTTTCATCCATCGTATTCCATGTCGAGTCCAGTGTATCGATTAAACCACCAAAACTGTCGTAGACATTCTCTGGCATGTTCTTCAGAAGCCTCCAGTACATCTTGCGGATGTTCCTGTTCCGTTTCCTGAACTCTTCCTCGTGGTGCCCGTGGGCTTCAATCCCTTCCTTTCCCTTCTCTGTGAGGGTGAACCTCTTGATTCCGGCATTCCCGTCCTCGTAAGGCTCAATCATTTCCCTCTCCTGAAGGTTACTGAGAAGAGGGTACATGCTACCGGGGCTTGGACGCCACTCGGTGTACTCCTCAATCTTCTCCGTCAACTCGCTTCCCGACATGGGCCCTGATTTCAGTAGAATCAGGGCTATGTGGTGCAGCAAGCCTCTGGGGATTCCAATCCTGTTTCGATGATGTCCGCGTTTCATTTAGTATCACTCAAGATATCGGATATGATATCACTTTCGATATCGAATGTGATATTGATTAATAAACGTTTCTTAGATGACCCGGTCTATCTTTTCCTTGATAGCCCGAATAACTATGGGGTCGTTGTTCCATGCGCCAAGGTTCTTGGTGACAATACCATCCGGAATCTTTGCCTCATGAACAAGTTCAGGAACATCATGCTGGCTGTGAATGGCATCTGCGCTTATGGCTGCTGAAAAGAAGAGTACCTGTTTCACGCCGTTTTTCACGAACTCCTCCACCTTCTTCGCCGGTTTCGGTGTCTTGAACTCCATCCACGCAAGACTCAGGTTCTCAATCATGTAACCATCGTTTGCGAATAATTTGAGGACATCCTGCCTGAAACTGGTCTCCTGCTCAGTCTCTGTAGCCCACTCAACGTCCCATTCATCCGGTTGACCATGACCAACGAGAAGAATTCCCGTCTCCTCCTTGCTGAACTCATCCCTGTTGGCGTTTGCCCTCTCCACGAACATGGACTTCAGGGTATCCGAGTCCCAGAGTGGACCAGTGTAAACCACTGGCACCCCGAACTTCTCCGTTACACCCAGTTCGCTGATTAACTCCTCGCCCTCTGCCGTGTGGTTGCTGATGGTCAGGAAGACCTCGCTGACCACGATACGACTAGCCCCATCGTTCAGTGCCTGAATGACCGAGGCATCAGGCCTTGGCTCGTCGTCGAGGAAACTGATGTAAAACTGGGTGGACTCGTCTCCTGCGTCCCTGAACTGCCGCTCTAGGCTCCTCAGCATCTCAATGTGGGTGCCCCTGTGGTTGCTTTTCCCCACCCTCAGATAGGATTTACGCAGGGCTCTGATGAACAGCGGTCTGAACGGGAACGGGATGAACTTGATTCCCTGCTCGTCGAACTCCTTGAACTGATTGATCCAACCGATAGGACTGTAGGTTTCTGGCTCCCCATGAGTGAAGTACACTATTGCAGTGTGCCCGTCGCCCTTGTCGCCTTCTTCCCGTGTCAACTCGGGTACATACCTTGTGTCATCCATCTCAAGGAACCGCCAGGTCGCAAAGAGATACCCAACTGAAAATCCTGCTATTGTCACGCTAATGTTGAGAACGAAATTCTCGGGGGACTGGGCCAAGCTCCCAAGGAACAGTATGACCGCCCCACCTGTCTGGAATCCAGTCCTACCCAACTTGATGGGGTGAACCGTCATGTATTGGAGTGCCAAGTTCCCGAGGAGACTTGACATGAGGGCAGTGAATCCGAGCCAGTAAATGTCCATGGAGTCTACTGGGCACGAGGCAAAATAAACTAATCCAGCGGAGTGCCCCACTTGTTCCTAAAAGTGAACTCCAAAACAGGCTTTCGTGTCTCTTTTTCCTTGGAGTCATCGCTGTACCCAAGGGGAATAACCGCTTCCACGATGTAACCCTCGGGTGTCCCCACTGCATCTGTTACAAGAACCGGGTCAGATGGGGTGTATGTCACAGTTGACAATCCTCTCTCCTCGGCAGCAAGGATCGCGTACCCTATACTCACCCAGACGCTGGGCTTGTAGTTTGGGGCATACACCCCATCTGACC